>Ga0302275_10000044_pt1 | contig 135044 bp, 106 predicted proteins | sample III_Bog_N2_2_FD_200229 | JGI IMG/M metagenome (GOLD analysis project Ga0302275, IMG submission 200229) | Peat permafrost microbial communities from Stordalen Mire near Abisko, Sweden - III_Bog_N2_2 | ecosystem: Environmental > Terrestrial > Soil > Wetlands > Peat | place: Sweden: Abisko... | reverse complement strand
GATTGGGAGAGTCTTCGACGACGCCGTGGCGGATGATGCCGGGGACGGCGACACCGATGGCATCGACGGCTGTGGATTCACTGGCGGAGAGCGTTTCAATCTGCGCGGCCAGCAGCTCGACCAGCTCGCTGCCGGGCATGGCGGTGAGGGCGTCGGAGTCTTCGGTCTCGCCGGGATAGCGGAGGGTCTTGCCGGTGAGGCGCTGGTCCTGGAGCCTGCCGGCGACAATGTGCCCGGTGATGACGATGCCGATGGATGTGGTCATTCGAATTCTCCGGGCTACTCGGCCTGGTAGCGGTGCAGGCGGCCGAGGCCGTTGAAGGCCGCGGCTTTGTAGCACTCGGCCAGCGTGGGGTAGTTGAACACCGTGTCGATGAAGTAGTCCACGGTTCCGCCCAGGATCATGACCGCCTGGCCGATATGCACCAGCTCGCTGGCGCCTTCGCCGATGATGTGCACGCCGAGGATCTTGCGAGTGTCGCGATGAAAGACGAGCTTCAGCCGGCCGGCGGTGTCGCCGCGGATCTGGCCGCGGGCGGTCTCACGGTAGTAGGCCATGCCGACTTCGTAGGGCACGTCTTCATCGGTGAGCTGTTCCTCGGTCTTGCCGATGAAGCTGATCTCGGGGATGGTGTAGATGCCGTAGGGATAGAAGCTGGGGTTGGAGGTGGCGGCGTGGTCGTCGAAGGCGCGGGCGGCGGCGATGCGGCCCTGCTCCATGGAGACCGAGGCCAGCGAGGGAAAGCCGACCACATCGCCCACGGCGAAGATGTGCTCGACCTTGGTGCGGTAATGCTCGTCCACGGGGATGCGGCCGCGGGAATCGGCCTCCAGGCCGGCAACGGCCAGATTGAGGCTATCGACGGCGCCCTGGCGGCCCACGGCGTAGAGCAGAGCGTCGCCGGAGATGCGCTTCTTGCTCGCCAGATTGGCGACCACGGTGCCCAGGGGCAGCTCTTCCACACTGTTCACTTCCTCGCCCAGGCGGAGAATCATGCGGCTGTCGCGCATGTGGTAGCTGAGAGCTTCGACAATCTCCCGGTCGGCGAACTCGAGCAGGCGATCGCGCTTTTCGATGAGGGTGACGCGTACCCCGAGGACGGCGAACATGCAGCCGTATTCCACGCCGATGACGCCGCCGCCCACCACGACCAGCGAACTGGGCAGGGTGGGCAAATCGAGAATCTGGTCGCTGTTGACGATGGTGCGGCCGTTGACGGGCACCGTGGGCGAGGCAGCCGGGCGGGTGCCCACGGCAATGATAATTCGGTCGGCCTCGAGCGTGGCACCACTCTGTGGTCCTTCTACCAGGATCTGATGGGGATCGATGAAGCGAGCGATGCCGTGAATCACGTCGATGCCGTTGCGCGAGAGTTGCGCTTCGGTCACATCGACCTCAGACCGAATCACCCCCTGGACACGGAAGGCCAGGTCGGCCATGGTGATCTTATCCTTGACCCGGTAGCTCATTCCGTAAATGGAGCGGTAGTTATAGCCGGAAAGGTGGAGCACGGCTTCGCGCATGGTTTTGGAGGGGATGGTGCCGGTGTTGACGCATACGCCGCCCACGACGGAACGGGACTCGACCACGGCCACGCGCTTCTTCATTTTGGAGGCGGCCACGGCGGCGCGCTGCCCGGAAGGGCCGGAACCGATGACAATCAGGTCATACTTGACGGCGCTCATGCGAGTCTTTCTCCCCAGAGGTCGTTGCCGGTGCAGGCCGCGGCGCGCCGCAGCGCGAAACGGCGATGGCCCTTAACCGGAGGCTACCATAGCGCGGCGCGGGCCGATGCAGGGGAGTTTCGTTGAATTCCGGAAAAGGGGAGCGGCAGGCTAGATTGCTGCCGGCACGGCGGGAGGGTGGCGGCGGCGGCACGGGTCTCCAGCAGCAGGTTGAAAGCCGCTGGGGTTGCAGACCTGGGGCCCGGCCGCCGCCATCTCGCAAGAACTTCCAACCATGTCTACAGATGCGCCGGCCGTAGCCTGGGGTTGTAGGCCGGCTGCGGCTTGCAGGCAAATGTCTCACTTTGCCGCCGATCCAGATGGAACTGGCGGATGATGCCGTCCAGGTCGCTGGCCAGGGAGGCGAGATTCTTGAGCGCTTCCACGGCTTCCTCGGCACCTTGAGCGGTCTCTGCCGAGAGTTGCGAAATCTGGCTGGCAGACTCAGAGATTTCTCCGGAGGCGGAGGTCTGCTCGGTCGCAGCAGTGGCGATCAGGTGAATCTGGTGCTCCACCTGCTTGGACGATTCGATAATGGCCTCCAGGCTCTTGCGGGCGTGAGCGGTCTTTCCCATTCCCGCCTCGACTGCGGTGCGGCTGTCCCGCATGACCTGGAGGGTTTGCTGGGTCTCTTCCTGGATGCTGCGGATGGTGACGGCGATTTCCTCGGTGGCGCCCTTGGTGCGCTCGGCCAGGCGGCGCACCTCGCCGGCCACCACGGCAAAGCCGCGCCCGTGCTCGCCGGCGCGGGCGGCCTCGATGGCCGCGTTCAGGGCCAGCAGGTTGGTCTGTTCGCTGATTTCCTGAATCACGCTGACCACCTTGCCGATCTCCTCGGAGCGATGGGCCAGGGAAGTCATTTTCTCTGAGACGGAACTGGTGGCGGTGGCGATCTTCTCCATGGTGGTGGCGGCGGCCTGCATGACCGCGCCGCCCTGGTCGGCGGTCTCGGCCGACATGCGGCTGGCGCCGGCCGCGCTCTCGGCATTGTGGCTGATTTCGCCGATGGTGACGGTCATCTCCTGGGCGGCGGCGGCAATCTGGTTGGTCTGGCTGGATTGGGTGTGGGCGTTGGCGGCGCTCTGGATGGAGCGGGAGCTGATCTCCGCAGTGGCGGCAGAGAGGGTCTCCGCTCCTTGGGCAACTGATTGCAGCACGGCGCGCATGGCCGCCACGCTGGTATTGAGGGCGGTGGACAGGCGGCCAATCTCGTCGCTGCCGGACTCATCCACCCGCACCGTCAGATCCTTTTCTGCCACGCGCTCCAGGGCGGCCGTAGCTGCCTGCAGCGGAGGCGCAATAAGCCGGGTGAGCATGTTTCCGGTCAGGGCGCACAACAGCACGATGAGGAAGGTGACCGCAGTGCTGACCCAGGTGGAGCGATTGCTGGTGGCGGTGGCGGATTCGGCATTCTCCATTCCCGATTTGGCGTTCACCTGAATGCCCTCATCGGCGGCCGCCAGAGCAGTGTCCAGGGATCCCGTCTCCGCATCGGAGGTGAGCAGGTCCAGCGCGTCGCCTGTCTTGCCGGCACCGACCAGTGCGACGCTGCGCTCGCTGCCTTGCACGTATTGGGCGAAGGAGGCGGTCAGCTTCTCATCAAGATCGCGCTCGCGAGACGAAGCGACAAAGGGCTCGTAGGCGCGGACCGCCTGCTGGTAGTCGGCAATGCTCTTGCTGCGCCTCTGCTTGTCGGCGGCGATGCAGGCCGGCGTCTGGCAGAGGAGCAGGTCCAGATCAGTCCGGCGCAGCACGTTGATGGCCCCGCGGGCTTCGGCCAGGTGGACCACCGAGGGAAAGCTCTTGCCGCTGACCTCCAGGTTCTTGGCGGAGATGCCGCGGAAGGTGACAAAGGTATAGGTCCCGAGCACGATGCAAAGGCCGCAAACGATGCCGAAGGCGTAGATGAACTTGCGGGAGATGGGGAGATTCTTGACCCAAGCCATGCCAGATGTCCTCTTTTGAAGCGGTTCGACGAGTTCATCGGCGCAAATCGGCGTGACTTGAGTACCGTCGCTTTCCAGGGTCGGATCACCGGCCCTCCGGGACGCACCGGCTCTTGCTCAAACCGAGAGCAATCGATATTCTTGGGCCGCTCAAGTCTTTCGCTGGGGAGATGGGGCTGAAATGAGGTTTCCCATGAACAAATCCTGTCCGATTGCGCAAAGCGGGCTGCTGGTGGTTGCCCTGTTGCTCCTGGTTTACTCCAGTGCTTTTCGGGTGGCGGCGCAGACCGCTCCCGCGGCTCCGGCGCCGCCCCGGCTCACGGCCACGCAGGAGCAGTTGGCTATCATGGCGGCTTCAGAAAAAGACCATCGGCGGATGATGGACTTGCTGTGGATCAAGGAACTGCGGCCGGGCGAGGAAAAGGACGCCAACTGGGACGAATCGAAGGCCTTTGTGAATCAGACCCTGCCCGATCCGCTGGTGGAAAAGGATGGGAAGCCGGTGAAGACGGCGGAAGAGTGGTGGAAGGAGCGCCGGCCAGAGATTGTGGAGGATTACGACCGGGAGGTTCTGGGGCGGACGCCGGCGAATTTGCCGCGGGTGACGTGGGACGTGGTGAGTGCGACCAGGGAAAAGATGGGCGATGTGGCGGTGGTGACGAAGCGGCTGGCGGGGCACGTGGACAATTCCCGGTACCCGCAGATTTCGGTGACCATCGACGCGACCCTGACGATGCCGGCGGATGCAGGCGGGCCGGTGCCCGTGATCATGGAACTGGCCTTTGGGGGCGAGTTCGAGGCATCTCTGACGAGGCCGCTCTCTGCAACGAGTTCGGGCGCGCTGGGCGACTACGGGCAGACCTGGGAACACCAGGTGCTAGCCAAGGGGTGGGGGTTCGCGGTGCTGAACCCCATGAGCTTCCAGGCGGACAACGGGGCGGGGCTGACGGCGGGTATTATCGGATTGATGAACAAGGGGCAACCGCGCTCGCTGGCGGACTGGGGCACGCTGAAGGCCTGGGGGTGGGGAGCGAGCCGGCTGCTGGACTACCTGGAGACGGATAAAAGCGTGGATGCCAAGATGGTGGGCATTGAGGGGCACTCCCGGCTGGGGAAGACGGCGCTGGTGGCGGCAGCTTACGATCCGCGGTTCGCGATTGTGTACAGCAGCTCCTCGGGTGAGGGCGGGGCCAAGCTCTACCGGCACCTATACGGTGAGCCGCTGAGCCACCTGGAGTCGGCGGCGTTGTACCAGTGGATGGGCGGGAACCTGCTGAAGTATGCGGGGCCCCTGACGCAAGCCGACCTGCCGGTGGATAACCACGAACTGATCGCACTGTGCGCCCTCCGGCCGGTGTTTGTGGGGGCGGGTTCGAGCGCGAGAGATGAAGCGGGCAAGCCGGGAGACGGCTGGGCGGATGCGCGGGGGATGTTCCTGGCGGAAGTGGCCGCGGGGCCGGTGTACCGGCTGCTGGGCAAGAAGGACCTGGGAACGAACCAGTTCCCGCCCATGGGAACGGCGCTGATTCAAGGGGATCTGGGATTTCGCCAGCACCCCGGCGGGCATACACCGGCGCCGAACTGGGCGGCCTTTCTGACCTTTGCCGGGAGGTATCTGCACGGGCCGGCGAGGTCGGTCAGCGTAAAGTAAGGGGCACGCGAGCGCTAAGGCGGCGCGGTCGTCGCCTCGGAAGAATGCCTATTGAAGTTGGACTTCCGATTGTGGCAGAGTTCCAGTATGGACAAGAGGGCAGTCATCGAGACGCTGCGCCGGCACGAGCCGGAATTGAGGGCTGCCGGCATCGTGCATCTGCGCCTGTTTGGCTCAGTGGCGCGCGGTGAGGAGTCGGCTCAGTCGGACGTCGATCTCATGGCCGAACTCGACCGCTCGAAGCGCCTTTCCCTGGTGGGCATGGCGCACCTGGAGAACAGGCTGAGCGACTTGCTGGGCGTGAAGGTCGATCTCTCTCCGGCGGAATCGATGAAAGAGCCGGCACGCACGCGAGCCGTGCGCGAGGCCATTCATGCCTTTTGAGGACGCAAGATCGCACCTCCGCGACATTCTGGAGAGCATCGAGATCATCGAGCAATTCGTGAGCGGGATGGACCTTGAGGCATTCCGGTGGGACAAGAAGACGCAGGCTGCTGTCGAGCGCAAGATGCTTGTCCTCAGCGAGGCCGCCATCCGGCTGAAGGATGAAGCCGATGCGCTCTGCCCCGGTGTCCCGTGGCGCGATATTCGCGGGATCGGCAATTGGCTGCGCCATCAATACGACCGGGTCGATGTGGAAACTGTCTGGAATACGATCCAGGACGATTTGCCCCCGTTGAAGGCGGCTGTGCAACGTGTTCTTGCACTCCCTGACCCTCCTTCACGGCATTGACTGACGCGTCTGCCGTATGCCCTGCGGCACGATGTTTAGAGTTCCTTGCTCATCACGATGCAGTGGCAGCGGGCGCCGTCGCGGAAGGTGCGGGGGTAGTGGAACTCCTCGGTGCCGGTTTCGACAAAGCCGAAGCGGCGATAGATGGGGAGCAGTTCGGGACGCAGGCTGAGGACACTGATATCGAGTGCCCGGCAGCCTTGGCGGCGGAGGTGCTCTGCGGCGGCCTCGACGACGAGGCGGGCAAGTCCCCGGCCCTGATGGGCGGGATCGACGGCCAGGATCCCCAGGTAGCCGCGCTCGCCGCGCACTTCGGCGTAAACCGAGGCCAGCGGGTTGCCATCCGCCTCCTCCAGCACCAGAATGGTTCCGGTCTGCAAAGAGGCGGTCAGGTGCGCCAGGTCAGTGCGCGTGCCCTCCAGAAAGCTCTCGATGGAGTAGGCGGCGTTGATGATCTTGACCAAACCCGGCAGGTCGGCGGGGGTTGCCGGGCGGGTGTGCAGGGAGGCGTGGCTGGTGTCTTCGGTCATGGGGCTTCGGCGGGATGCAATGGCCCGAACTCTCATTTTATCGATGAGGCCTGAAAACAGAGATTTTGGCACCCACCCTGACCGCAAAAACAGGAACGCGGCGCCCAGAGGCCGCCCAGATGGGGCACCCAGTTTATCGGGTTCGACGGCCGGGTCAATAGGGCCCCGCCGATTCGGGCCGATGCTCCACATTGACGGCGCTCTGCAAGCGCCGTAGGCTCATAGCATGGAATTCAAAGTAGTCGAGCTGGAGCGGGAGCCGATCGATTTCGATCTGGAACTGGCTCCGGGGGCGGTCGATCTGGGCCAAGAGGCCGAGCAGGCCGGTCCGCTGGCCACGTCCGGGCAGGCCGAAGTGCTGCATGAGCACCGGGGCCCCAAGGACATTGTGGCCGATATCCGGCTGCGGGGCCGGTTTGCGGGCAGCTTCCAGGTTCCCTGCGCGCGTTGCGTGGAGCCGGTAACGATTCCGCTGGCGGCCGAGTTCGACCTGATTTTCCGGCCCGCGGGGGCGGATGCCGAGGCTGCGGACCGGTCCATAACAGCAGTGGAAACGGAAATCGGGTATTATCAAGAAGACAGTCTGTCGCTTGAAGATGTGCTGCGTGAGCAGGTGCTTTTGTCCCTGCCGGTCAGGACCCTGTGCAAGCCCGACTGCAAGGGACTTTGCCCGCGCTGCGGTGTGAACCGCAACAGTCAAGCGTGCTCCTGCGAAGTGGGTCCGAGCGACCCCCGCTGGCAAGCGCTGGCTGGGCTCCGCGGCCGGATCGAGTCCTGAAAAAATCAGACCCCCAGAAATGAAGGGTGCTCCACCTGTGCCGGAAGGCAGTCAAGACCTCGTGCGTTTTGGCGTCCTCGGCAGCGGGTGGAGATACGAAAGGAATCGCAATGCCAAATCCGAAAAGGCGCCATTCTACGCGCCGTACCGCAATCCGCCGCTCTCACGATTTTCTGACCGCCGTCGGCGTCTCAGAATGCCCCAACTGCCATGAGAAGAAGCTGCCCCACCGCGCCTGCCCCAAGTGCGGCGAGTACAAGGGCCGCGCTGTCCTCGAAGTCAAGGAAGCGGCAAAGTAGCTGGGCGCCATGCTCATAGACATTGCGCTCGACGCCGTAGGTTCAGATAAAGCACCGGAGCCAGAGATTCGGGGGGCGATCCTCGCCTGCCGCGCTCTGCCGGTGCGGGTGCATCTCATTGGGCCGGAGGCGGATCTGCGCGATCTGCTCGATGAGCACCTGGAGAACGAAGACCTGCCCATCGTCATCCACCATGCCTCGGAACGCATCGGCATGGAGGAGAAGGCAGCTCATGCAGTGCGCACCAAGCGCGACAGCTCGCTGCGCGTGGGGCTCAAACTGGTGCGCGAGGGCAAGGCTGCCGGCTTTGTGACCGCGGGCAACACGGGCGCGGCCATGGCCACGGCCAAGATGGTGCTGGGCGCTCTGCCCGGTGTGGACCGTCCGGCGCTGGCCACCCCCATGCCCAGTTCCAAAGGGAATCCCTGTGTGCTGCTGGACGTGGGCGCCAACGTGGACTGCAAGGCGCACAACCTGGAGCAGTTTGCGGTGATGGGCGAGATGTATGCCCGCAGCGTGCTCAAGATCAAAGAGCCGCGCGTGGGCCTACTTTCCATTGGCGAAGAAGAATCCAAGGGCAACGACCTGACCCGCGAGGCCTTTCCGCTGCTCAAGGCGCTGCCCATCAACTTTGTGGGCAACGTTGAGGGGCGCGACATCTTCAGCGGCCTGGCCGACGTGATTGTCTGCGACGGCTTTGTGGGCAACGTGGCGCTGAAGACCAGCGAGGGCGTGGGACGCTTTGTGCGCGACGTGCTGCGCGAGTCGCTGACCCGCACGGTGACCGCCAAGGTGGGCGCACTGCTGTCGCGCCAGGCCTTCAACGAGTTCCGCCGCCGCCTGGACTACACCGAATACGGGGGCGCGCCGCTCCTGGGCGTGCGCGGGGTATGCATCATCGGCCACGGCTCCTCGAACGAAAAGGCCATCTTCAACGGCATCCGCGTGGCCTACGAGTTTGCCGTAGCCGGCACCAACCAGCGCATCGAGCAGGAGTTTGCCAGCCGCTCCAAGCGTGGCGCCGCTAGCCACGAAGGTGCCCCGGCCGCCGTTTCCGCCGATCCGTCGGGCAGCCCCGACGCGGCCGGCGAGTAGCAGCCCGGATGCCTGTCGACTCCGTTCACTCTTCCTTGTTTGACCTTGCCGTCCTCGATGAACTGGCCTGCCCGGCCTGCCTGGGCAGGCTGCGCCTGGAAGCGGAGCGGCTGCTTTGCGCAGCCTGTGGCCGCGCCTATCCCATCGTGGACGGCATCCCTATCCTCATCCCCGCCCGCGCCGAAAAGCCGCAGAAGTAAGCGCTCAGCTTTAATCCGCCAGGATCTTCAGTTTCGGGAAAGCAGCAGCGTAGAGCCGCCGGTCGAATGTGAGCAGGGCATAATCGCGGCTCATCGCGTGTGCGCCAATTAAAAAATCTGTGAGAATGCGCCGCGGCAGCTGTCCTCCGCTGCTGTTGCCGCGCTGCACATAGCCGCGATAAACCCTTCCCGCTTCGCGCCAGATTTCTTCTCCGACGGTCCACTCGACTGCGATATCCGTTACGGAAAAGAAACTGTCCAGTGCGGCTTCATCCCGCAACGGGCCGGCCATCAACTCCGAATAAACGGGTGCGGGGACAACCAGTTTCCCTTGAGTGCGGGCATGGCCGAGCATCTTCACCGCGACAGCGTTGAAGGGGTCTTCGTCGTTCCAAAGGGCTGCGATCACATTCGTATCAATCGAGATCGTCATGGCCGCGCATTTCCCTGAAGTAGGCTACGATCGCCTCCCGGCCTTTTCCCATGCCGGGGAACCCGCCGATTCCGCGGTACTTTTCGAAGACGTTCTCTTCCGCGTCTCGCGTCAGGCGGATGCCGCCCTCCTGCTGCTCAAAGCGCAGGTGGTCGCCGGGCTTGACGCCCAGAGACTTGCGAATCTCCACGGGAACAGTGATCTGCCCCTTGCTGGTCACTTTGGCGCGGAAAGACGGCGCAGGGATTTTCTTGGCAGTTGCAGGCATGGCCGTAGACTCCTTACCTTCTCCACTCTACTCCTTACTTTTCTCGCCTAACAGCCCCTTCGTTGGAAGTATCGGAGGCAGGTAGCGCACCCATCGCAGTACCAGGGCTGTGCCCCATTCATCGCAGCTTCATCGCGATGAGTGGGTTTTCGGATAGGGTCGCAGAGGATTACGATGACCGTATGCCCTATGGCCTGAAGCGGTTCCAGAGAGCGGAGGCTCTTCACTTCATCACGTTCAGTTGCCATCACCGGCTTCCGTTCCTTGAAGCGCCGGGCTCCAAGGAGACAGTCGAAGCCATTTTGGAATAGACGCGGGCGCGTCATCAGGCCAGGGTTTACGCGTATGTGCTGATGCCTGAACATATGCACCTGCTGATCAACGAGCCGCCCTCTATTCTCGTGGCGCAGTTTCTGAAGGCGCTCAAGCAGATCACTTCCCGCCAGTTAAGAGGCGAGCATCCGCAGTTCTGGCAACCTCGCTACTATGACTCGAACATTCATGGGGAGACAGCCCGGTCCGAAGTGATTCGCTATATCCATCGCAATCCGGTGAAACGGGGACTTGCCACATCGGCCGGACAGTATCCATGGAGCAGCTTCAACCACTATGCGACCGGAATACGGGGAGTGGTTGAAATCGAGTCGGAGTGGACGGCGGGACTGCGCGGCCCACTCATCGCGATAAAGCCGCGATGAATGGGGCACAGCTTTACCTTTTTAGGTAGGACAGAGGAATGGCAGAATCTGGGCCACCTGCCAAAATCCTCTCTACCAAAGTCTGGACAGGTACACTATCACGAGAACAAAAGCGACGACGAAAGCCGCTGTCGATAGACTGCCCACGCAAGTTGCAGCCACATAGAAAACAGTTCTCAATTTTAGCCGCCTTTTGAATTTTGGAGACATTTGGGCGCGCATGATGTCTTCAACCTGTGTCACGGTCGCATCGTCTACTTCTGGCGTAACTTCTTGAACGAAGGGCAGTAACTTCACAATTATTTGTTCCAAAAGTTGAGAATCTGCAACTGCAGCATCTGCTCTCGCAACTAGCGCCCCAAAGAAATTGTGCAGCACTGAACAAATCAACGATGCACCCAACACGAAAGCAATCCGGAGAAGATCGTGAACGACTGTTTGTGCTCGCCCTGTATGGATGTCGGTTTTGTTCGCAATCGCCAGAATAATTGATGCTACTGATCCGGCCAGAAACGAATACGAGGAAACTGGGTGCCCCACCCTCGCCGCGCCTTTGTTCTTGCGGCTAGGGTGGGATCGCATGTCGCATTTCAATCTGGCCGAATCAATAAGACAGCGGTGGAACCAGCACTCAGAGCAGCAATTTTTTCGAAGAATCCGGCACTGATTTCTATGCTTCTGCGCTTCTGCTGTTGGGCTTCGTTGAACGGTTCTTTAATCTTCTCTATGAACCGATTCATTTGTTCCCGTGATAGTGGTTTTTCGTCGTTCATAGGTGTCCTCTCAATTGGCAGATACCCCACTCATCGCAATATCACGGGCTGTGCCCCATTCATCGCAGCTTTATCGCGATGAGTGGGCTCGCGGATACGCCTTCGGTAACTCCTCGATAGGTTGTATCCCCGCTCACTCGCCGCGCACGAAGTGCGGCATCTCGAAGGGTATCTCCATCGATAGCTCCACAAAGCCGCTGTATACACCTTTTACGTACCAGGGCGACTGGTAGATCAGCTTCTTAACGCCCTTCTTCTCGATGGTGTACGTGTTAGTTCGTCCCGAGGCGAGCATCTCCTGCAACTTGGTGAGCGCGGGCTCAGGGTGGCAGCCGAAGAGGCTCGATCCAATCAGCGCCGCGCCGCCATCGCTCTCAAAGGTTCGTACCGATTTGTCGTTCATCGCGAGGATGATTCCATCGCGGTCGCAGACGGTCACCGCTCCGGGAAATTCCTGAACCCAGGCAAAAGCCTCTTGATTTGTCATCGCACTGCCTTACAGAACTCTCTGCCAGGCGGAAACGAGAGACTCCCGGCACACGCTTCCGATTATAAAAGTGCAGCTTTGTGCCCCACCAAAAGAACCCCATGTGCCGATCATTCTTCTCCTTCGGCGCACACTCATTGATAGCGAGAGAGGTGCGCGGTGCAGAATGTCAGGGATGTGACCGGTCCGTACCCGTACCCCACCAAGACCCCTCCCCTATTGTGCAACTCCTGTCATAGCCGTAAATATGCATGTAAGCCGCACAGAATGAATATCCTGCAGGAGAGTTATCGACGCGCGAAGGCGCTCAAAAAGGCCTGTTTTTGGCCCGTTTTTGAGCACTTTTGAGGGGTTTTGGGGCCAAAAACACCACTTTTTGGCTTGAAATCGGAGGGGTGCGTGAAGTTCCTTTACCGCCGGTGATAGAAGGGCATCACGACCAGCAGGGCGAAGCCAATGGCCGTGGCCAGGGCGAGGGCGATGAACGAGTAGATCAGGATGAGATTCGGCCCCTGGGAGGGGGCGTCTTCCCGATCGTTCGCGAGGGGCGGAGTGCGGGGCTCCGGATCACTCATATTTCAGCGCCTCGACGGGGTCCATCTGCGCGGCGCGGGTGGCGGGTACGGTGCCGAAGACCACGCCCACGACTGTAGCCGCGGTCAGGGCAATTACCACGGACCAGCCCGAGATGGGCAGGGCGTAGTCGGTGAAGAGGCGGATGGACAAGGGGAGGGCCAAGCCGACAATGGAGCCCACTATTCCGCCGGTGAGCGAAATGATGACCGCCTCGGCAAGGAACTGGAGCTTGATTTCTCGATAGGTGGCGCCCAGGGCTTTGCGGATGCCGATTTCGCGGATGCGGGCGCGGACGTTGGCCAGCATGATGTTCATGATGCCCACGCCGCCCACCGCCATGGTGACGGTAGCGACGAGCAGCAGCACCACGGTGAGGATGTCGGAGATGGTGGCGGCGGTGGTCAGCAACTCCTTCAGATTCTGGGCCTTGTAGACGGAACTTGGCTTGTGGCGGGAACTGATGATGCGGATAATTTCGCGGCTGGCGTCGGGGACCTCCTCCATGCTGCGCACGGAGAAGTAGATCTGCTTCACGCTGTCTGTGCCGGTGAAGTAGCGGGCCACCGAGTAGGGAATCAGGATGGTCTCGTCGGTGATCTCGGTCTGGCCGAAGGTATCGACGCTCTCTTTGAAGGTGCCGACGATGGTGAAGGGGATGCCGCTGATCTGGAAGGTCTGGCCGATGGCTTCATCGGAACTGCCGAACATTTCACGGGCGAAGGGCACGGTGACCACAGCGCATTTGATGTGTGCGCTTTCGTCCTCGTCGTCCATGAAGCGTCCGGCGAGCACGATCAGGTTGCGCACATCCTTGTATTGCGGGCTGACGCCCAGCACCAGGGTGTCTTTGACCACTCCTCCGCCAAAGCTGATGCGGTCGTGGGATTCCAGCACCGGCGAGGAGTAGAGGACGCTGGGGACCTGGGCGATGACGGCTTTTTCGTCCTCGCGGGTGAGGTAGTCGTTGTAGAGCACCTGCTCAGAGCCGGTGGCGCCGGCGCCGGAGTACTCGACCTCAATCTCGTTGGTGCCGATCTTCTGGATCTCGTTCAGGATGAATTGCTTGCCGGTCATGCCGATGGTGACCACCAGGATCACCGAGGCGGTGCCGATGACCATGCCCAGCGCGGTGAGGGCAAAGCGCAGCTTGCTGGAGCGGAAGCTGTCCACGGCCAGCTTGAGGATCTCGCTTAGCAGCATGGTGCGACGGGCACTCTGCAGCGTCTCCTGGAATGCATGACGACGGGCCTGATCGGTTGATTCCATTGCGTCCTCTTACCAAGATGCGCGAGCGCCTCTTGCGGCTTCTTGAAATACAGGACGCAATTGGCCCCGCACGGTTGATCGAGGGTCCGTTCTCCAGGGATCCGGCCCAAATGGAGTGAAAGCTCGCCCACCCTTGCGGCGCAAAAGAACCGGAAGGTTGGGGCACGGAGCGCAGTGTTTCCGGGCCGGATCAGTAATGGCCCTCCTTTATAGCTTACGCGAACCTCCGCGTCTGCCGGGCTTTGGCGGATTGGGCGGATGGAAGGGAGCCTGGAGTATTTTCCGGAATGATGTAGAGGGGGGGCTCCCACCCTGGCCGCGAGAACAAAAACGCGGTGCCCAGAGCGCACCCAGGTGAGGCACCCACTCTACATCATTCCGGAAAATGGTCCAGGCACTCAGTGAAGGGACCGTGCAGACCTCGTCATTTCCTGGCCGGCTCGCCGAGGTTGCACTTCAGGGAGTCCTTGCGGGCCCAGGAAGCTACCTCCAGCGCAACCCCTTGCATGCAGGCGGTCAGGCCGTTGTAGGGTTTTCCGGCAAATTCGATTCCGTCTCCAATTGCCGGGCGAGGTCCCTTGATCAACAGGTTGTAGAGCCTGCCGCCTCTCATGTCCTTCACCATCAGGCATCCGGCCTCGACACCCGCCTGCACGCAGCCTTGAGCATGCACTTCCTTGGGTTCCGGCGCGGGACCCGCATTTGCCGTGACAGCAGAGGCCGCGAGCAATATCGCTGCAACTGCCAAAACCGCGTGTTTCATGCGCGTTCCCCCTTTGCGCAAAGCCCAGGAGCGTTCTTCTCTTCTGCCGCTTCGGTGATGGGCAGAGTACGCCGAAACGGGCACGCAGGTCCAGCGAGGATTGCCGGAACGACTCAGCGGGGTCGCGGGGCTGTCGGATCATGCGACAATGCAAAATGCGCTTCCCGCAGCGGGAACGCCGGCTGCCCGGCGTGGACCGGCCGGTGCGGCTGGCGGGGTTGGGAATTGAATCGGCCGCCGGTCAGGACAGAATCACGGCGCGGGAAGGGCCGGAGACCGGCATAAAATAGGGGTGGCGTTCGGGTTAAAACAAGGGCGCGAAAGTGGCGGAATTGGCAGACGCACCAGACTTAGGATCTGGCGGAGCAATCCATGCGGGTTCGAGTCCCGCCTTTCGCACCAATACGTCGGGACCTTCAAAAAATTCCTTCTGGCTGCGGTCCCCCTGGGACTGCAATCTGGCCCAGGCCGGAGTAATCTGGTGGAATCATGAATCCATCTGCACAGCAGCCCCAAGTGAACCTTGCCCAAACGCCCGACTACCGCGAGTCTTATGCCAACAGTGTGCAGGTGCGCGTGAGCGTATGGGATTTCCAACTGGTTTTCGGCCTGGCTTCAAGCGAAAGCCCGGAGCAGGTAACCATCCGCAACCACCAGGCCATTTTCTTGAGCCCGCAGCAGGCCAAGGCCCTGTGGAACGTGCTGGGGCAGAATCTGGCCCAGTATGAGCAGGCTTTTGGCACTTTGAATCTGGAACCGCAGAGCCACAACTTTCCCGCAGGGCCCGTGAACTGAGCGGAAACGCACGCAACCGGTCCCAGGAGAGACGACATGAGCTGGAAGAAATGGATGCAGCCGAAGCCGAATGCGCCGTTGCCCCTGTGGATGATTTTTCCGGTGATTTTTGCGGCGCTGTATGCCAGCCACTTCACGCTGCTGCGCCTGCCCTACTACTGGGACGAAGCCGGCTACTACATTCCCGCAGCCTGGGACTTTTTCCGCACCGGGTCGCTGATCCCCATCAGCACGGTGACCAACGCCCATCCGCCGCTGCCAAGTATCTATCTGGCGCTGTGGTGGAAGCTCTCCGGCTTCTACCCGGAGGTGACGCGGGAGGCGGTGCTGATGGTGGCCGCTCTGGGCCTGCTGGCGGTCTGGCGGCTGGCGATGCGCCTGGTGGGCGTGCCCATGGTGGCGTTCTGGACGGTGGTGCTCACCGGGCTCTATCCCATCTGGTTTGCCCAGAGTTCGCTGGCTCATGCGGACATCTTTGCCGCCGCCTGCACACTGTGGGGGCTGGTGTATGCGCTGCCCGACCACGGCCGCAAGCCGTGGGCCGCCGCGTTGTGGTTTGCCGCCGCGGCGCTGTGCAAGGAGACGGCCATCGCCATCCCGCTGGCGCTGGCCCTGGTGAGCCTTCTGGCCAGCTTTCAGGTTCGTCCGGCGGCCCGCTTCCGGCTTTGGCGCGAGGCGGCCTGGCTGTCGAGCTGCGTGCTGCCGCTGGCCTGCTGGTATGCCTGGCATTACGCCAAGACCGGGTTTCTTTTCGGCAATCCCGAGTTTCTGCGCTATAACGCGCAGGCCAACCTGGCCCCGGTGCGGATCATGGCCGCCTTTGGCCATCGCGTGTTGCACCTGACCGCGCACATGAACCTGTTTGTGCCGGTACTGATGGCCCTGGCGGCCTTGCTGCTGAAGCCGCGGCTCAACGCCGAGGGTCAGGCTCGCGCCCGTATCGGTGGTCCCGCCCTGTGGTGCATTGTCTTTCTGCTGGTGGTCAACGCGGTGCTCTTCAGCGTGCTGGGCGGCGCGCTGCTGACCCGCTACCTGCTGCCCATGTATCCGCTGGTGCTGCTGCTGGCGGTGACCACGTTCTATCGGCGGGTTCCGCTATGGCAGGGGCTGGCGGCGATCTCCGCGGCGGCGTTTATGGCCGGGCTGTTCATCAATCCACCGTACGGCTTTGCGCCGGAAGACAATCTGGCTTACGCGCATGTGATCCGCCTGCAGGAAGCCGGGATCGCCCAGCTCAACAGGCGCTTTCCCGGCGCCACAGTGCTCTCCGCCTGGCCGATGACCGACGAGCTGACCCGGCCGGAACTCGGCTACCTGAAGCAGCCCTACGAAGTGTACCGGCTGGAGGACTTTACTGCGGAGCAGATTGCCCGCGCCGCGCAGGAGCCGGAAAAGTACTCGGCCGCGCTGGTGTTCTCGACCAAGTACGATCCGCCCTCGCCGCTGCTGAGCCTGGGGCCCATGAGCCAGGCGCTGGACGAGCGCTATTTCGGTCTGCACCATGACCTGGCGCCCGAGGCCATCGCCCTGGAACTGCACGGCACGCTGGTGTGGAAGCGGGAGGACCAGGGACAGTGGGTGGCGCTGATCCGCTTCAACCGGCAATTCGAGGCGGCGGTGCGGATGCCGGATTGGCCGCGGTAACCAACGGCGATCCGGCTCACGCCCTATAATCAGCCTGTCGTGCTTACTTCCTTTTCATCTCGTTTCCCCAGGATTTGGCAGGGAGCTGCCAATGCGGGAGGGGTGCTGTTGCTGGCCCTTTCCTTGACGACGGCCGGGACGTTTTTTGCTCGCGCCCAGGATGCTTCAGAGACTGGCCCAGCCGCCGGTGGCGCCGAGGGGCATGGGCGCATTCTGCTGGTGCTGCCGTTTGACAACCGCAGCGGGCAGCCCAGCCTGGAGTGGATTCGCGAGGCCGCGCCGGAGATCCTGAGCGCCCGTTTCGCCTCGGCGGGCTTTGCGCCCATGAGCCGGGCCGACCGGCTCTATGCCCTGGACCATCTGGGGTTGCCGCAGGGGTTTCAGCCTTCGCGCGCCAGTTCGCTCAAGTTGGCGCAGACGCTGGACGCCGATTTCATTGTGGTGGGCAGCTACACGACGGATGGCACCGGCATTGAGGCCCAGGCGCAAGTGGTGGATGTGCAGCGCCTGCATATGAGCCTGGCGGTGAGCGCCCACGGCGAATTGCGCGACCTGATCTCGGTGTTCGACTCGCTTGCCTGGAAGCTGACCCGGCAACTGGACCCCGGATTCAGCGGGACTGAGGAGACGTTTGTGGCGGCTGGCGCCAGCCTGCGCCTGGACGCTTTTGAGCAGTACATCCGCGGCATTACGGAGCCCGACCAGGAGGAGCGGCTGCGCCATTTGAAGCAGGCGGTGCTGCTGAGCCCAGAGTTCAGCCAGGCATGGATGGCGCTGGGGCGCGAAAACTATAACGCCCAGCAGTACGAGCAGGCGGCAAAAGCCTTTGCCAAGGTGGGCGCAAACACCTCCGACGCCCTGGAGGCAGGCTTCTATCGCGGGCTGTCGTTGCTGTTCTACGGCGACTATCCCAGGGCTGAGGAGTCGTTTGCCGGGGTGGCCCGGGTTCTGCCTCTGGCCGAGGTCTTGAACAATGAGGGTGTGGCGGTGAGCCGCCGTGGCCAGGATGGCGTTGCGCTGTTCCGCCGGGCGGTGGCCGCCGATGGCAGCGCAGCCGACTATCACTTCAACCTGGCAGTGAGCCTGAAGCGGCATGGAGAGTCTGCCGAAGCCTTGACCGAGCTGACCCAATGCCTGCGGCTGCATCCCAACGACAGCGAGGCGCAGGAGCTGGAAAAGGCGTGGAAGGAGCCGGCGGCGGGGACGGGCGCGGAGGCCAAGGCCGATCCGCTGGAGCGCATTGCGCGCAACTTCGACGCGGTCGCCTTCCGCCAGGCCGCCCAGATGATGGACCAGATGGCCGCGTTGCGGCTGGCCGCGCTCACGCCCCACGAGCGGGCGCAGAAGCTGGCCATCCAGGCCAAGGGCTATCTGGATCGCGGATTGCTGCTGGAGGCCGAGCGGCTGTATTTGTCTGCCGTGGCCGCCGACGGCCAGGTCGCCGAGGCGCACGCCGGGCTGGCCGAGGTGCGGGAGCGGACCGGTGACGTCGCCGGCGCCCGCAAGGAAGCGACAACATCGCTGGAACTGATGCCGTCGGCCGATGCGTACCTGGTGCTGGGGCGGCTGGATCTGGCGGTAAGCCACTTGAACGAGGCGGGGAGCGAAGCCGGCGAAGCCCTGAAGCTGGATCCCAAGAGCCGGGCGGCCCAGGAACTGAGCCGGCAAGTGGAAGCCAAGCAAACGGAAAAGCGGTAAAGTGGTCTTCCCGGCATTGCGACTGAAGGGCGAAGCGCAGGTCCCCTTCGACTCGACCACGCTTCGCTCCTGATGACGGGGCCGGTGAGTTTTTTGTTTTCCCACCCTGGCCGCAAAGACAAAAGCGCGGCGAGGGTGGGGCACCCAGGTTATTGGGCGCTTCTGGTTCGGCGAAGACGGTAAAGGACTATAAACATCGGTAGTTTTAGGAATCCCACCTTGGCCGATTCGCAAAATGAGCGAATCGGCGAAGGTGGGGGCACCCAGTGCCTGGAAGGTGGGGTACCCGGTGTCTGGCTGGGCGAGAGGGCACTGAAGGAGCAAGCCATGGTTGAGCGCGCAGGCGGTTTCGCGGTTCGGATTGCAGTTGGCCTGGTTGCGGCGGCGTTTCTTGGAGCCTTCGGGTTGGGTTCTGCGGCTTTGGCCGCGCAGCCGCTGGTGGAGAAGCTGGTTCTTTCAGACACCATTCAGCCGGTGAGCGCGTCGGAGTTGGAGCGGGCGATTGAGCGGGCCAATGCCGATGGCGCGCAGGCGCTGCTGGTGGAGTTGGATACGCCCGGCGGCATGCTCGACTCGACTCGCGCCATGGCCGGCGCCATTCTTGGCTCGCGGGTCCCGGTGATTGTTTATGTGTCTCCGGCGGGCGCTCGCGCCGGCTCGGCCGGCTTCTTTCTGCTGGAGTCGGCGGATGTGGCCGCCATGGCTCCCGGTACCAACGCCGGGGCGGCTCACCCGGTGCTGGAGTTCGGCGGCCAGCCGGACGCGACCATGAACCAGAAGATCGAGAACGACGCCGAGGCCTTTCTGCGCTCCTATGTGACCAAGCGCAACCGCAACGCCGAGGCCGCGGCAGCCGCCGTGCAATCGTCGCACTCCTATACGGCCGAAGAGGCGCTGGCGCAGAACCTGATCGACCTGACCGCCTCCAGCGACATGCAACTGCTTGCGGAGCTGGATGGGCGCACCATTACCCGCATGGATGGGGCAAAGCTGGTGTTGCACCTGAGCGGCGCGCGGATCGAGGTGGTGAAACCCACGCTGCGCGAGGAACTGCTGGGTTGGCTTGTGAACCCCAATATCGCCCTGCTGTTTCTGGTGGGCGGAGCGCTGCTGATCTACCTGGAATTCAATGCGCCGGGCACCATTGTTCCCGGCTCGCTGGGAACGCTGATGGTGCTGCTGGCCATTTTTGGCCTGAACCTGCTGCCCATCCGCTATACGGCGGTGATGCTGCTGGTGGCAGCCCTGGCGCTGCTGATGCTGGAGGCCAAGGTGGGCGGCCACGGAGCGCTGGCGGTTGCCGGCATCGTCTGCCTGACGTTTGGAACCCTGACGCTGGTGGCCGCGCCGGTGCCGGAGCTGGGGATCAACCCGTGGGTAGCCATCGCGGTGAGCGCGGGATTTGGAGGCATCACGGTCTTCCTGGTACGGCTGGCGGTGCGCGCACGCCGCAGAAAGACCCGGCTGGGCGCGGAGGCCATGGTGGGCAGCAGAGCCACGGCCATGGAGCCGCTCAATCCCGAGGGCCATGTGCTGGTGGAGGGCGAAATCTGGCGCGCCGTGGCCAGCGAGCCGGTGGCCGCCGGCGGCTCGCTGCGGGTGGTGGGGCACGCGGAATTCCTGCTGAACGTGGTTCCTTGCGAGCCGCCAAAGCCGCAGGGAACCGGCGTCTAGCGTCTGGCGGCGCTCCCTTCGCCAACACCTTGGTAATGTGATCCGCCCCAGCTCCACTGGAGTACAATCCGAGCTGAGTGAGGGAAGTCCAATGTCTGTTGCCGATCTGCCCATGCCAACTTTGATTCTAGTTGTGATCGTCGTCCTCTACCTGCTCAACTCGATCAAGATTTTGCGCGAATATGAGCGCGGAGTGATCTTCCGGTTGGGCCGGGCACTGCCGGCGCCCAAGGGGCCGGGCATCATCCTGGTCTTCAGGCCGCTGGATCAGATGGTGCGCATCACACTGCGCCAACAAGTGCTGGAGGTGCCATCGCAGGACGTGATCACCCGCGACAACGTCACCATCAAAGTGAATGCCGTGGTCACGCTCTATGTGGTGAACCCCAACGATGCCGCGATCAAGGTGGAGAACTACGTTTACCAGACCTCGCAGTTCGCGCAGACCACGCTGCGCTCGGTGCTGGGCGAGGTGGAACTGGACGAGGTGCTCAGCCATCGCGACAAGCTCAATCTGAGGATTCAAACCATCATCGACCAGCGGACGGAACCGTTTGGCGTGAAGGTGATCTCTGTGGAAGTGAAGCAGGTGGACCTCTCCGAACAACTGCTGCGCGCCATGGCCAGGCAGGCCGAAGCGGAGCGCGAAAAGCGGTCGAAGATTATCCATGCTGAAGGCGAATTCAGCGCTGCGCAGAAGCTTGTGGATGCCGCCGCTCTGATGGCAACACAGCCGATGACCTTGCAATTGCGCTACCTGCAGACACTGGCCGACATTGGCGTGGAAAAGAACACCACCGTCATCTTCCCGCTACCGATGGAGTTGCTCACGCTGCTGAACAAGCTCGGGGCGCCGGCACCGGCGCCAGCAGAAAAGCCGTAGAAGCGAAGCAGGAGATGGGATGAATTGAAAGGGCAGATTCGCTCCGTGCCCCATCCTTTTTTTCAATCTGAGCGAGGCGCAGCAAAGTCGAAGAACCTGCGTCTTGCTCTTTCTGCCGAATGGATGGGAAACCACGAGCCTCGGCCTGCGTCTATCCAGGAGAAGCGTCGAGCTTGCGCCGTGCCGGGAGCGATGAGCCAGATTGTTTTTCGAGATGCCGGAATCCGAGGACGGGGTATGCGCGGAAGCTTTGACGATGAGGAGTTTGAGCCGGTCCAGTACCGGCGCGACGCTGAACTCACGTTGGGATCCGGCACGCTGCTGGCCATCTTCTTTGGGCTGGTTCTGCTCTGCGGGCTGTTCTTCGGCCTGGGCTACGCGGTAGGCCACCACGGCGCTCCGCCGCCGACCGCCGGCTTGGGGAACGCGGCCGGCGCTCAAACCTCTACCCCGGCAGCCAGTGTGCGGCCCAAGCCCCCGGCCGCCCCGCAAACCAATACCAGCTATCTTCCGCCAGCCGCGAACGGTCAGGCGCCGACTACCGTACTCGATGCGAACTCGCAGAGGCCCGCTGTTGCGTCCGGGCAGCCGCAGGTCAGGCCCGCCCTGCCGCCTGCCGGAAACGGGGCGCAGGCAGCAACGGGACCCAGTGCAGGAGCGGGGTCCACTCCGGCGGTTCCGTTGATGGTTCAGATTGCCGCCGTCTCCAACCCGCAAGACGCCGAAGTGCTGGTGAATGCCCTGCGCAAGCGCGGCTATTCAGTCACCGTACGCCGAGAGTTCACGGATAACCTGATCCATGTGCGCATTGGGCCGTTCAACAGCCGCGGCGAAGCCAACCAATGGCGCCAGAAGCTGCTCAACGACGGCTACAACGCGATCATCGAGCCGTAGACGGGGTTCCAATCTCAGGGATTCCACGATGGCTGCAATGTGGGCTCGCGCTATCCCACCCTAAAGGACTACACCCTGTGCAATTAGCTCCGCATCGACTCCGGAAGGCCGGAGGCGATTGCGGACCTCATGGCGCGCATAAGCGCTTCGCGGGTGGCAAAGTCACCGGGATAGAGGGGCGCATGAAAGGTGATGTGCGCGGTGCCGGGGTGGATGCGCAGGCTGTGCTTGGCCATCATGGTTTCTGTCCCGTGGATGGAAACCGGAATGCACGGGGCGCCGGTTTGCTTGGCCAGGTAGAAGGGGCCCTTTTTGAAGGGCAGCATGCGGCCGGTGCGGGAGCGCGTGCCTTCAACGAAGGTGGTGATGTGGACGCCTTTTTCGAGCACCTTGCGGGCTGCATGGATGCTTTCCTTGGCGGCCTCCACGCGGCCGTCGCGATCCACGGGGATGAAATCCGCCAGCTTCATGCCGTAGCCCAGGCCCGGAATCTTCATGATGGAGCGCTTGCTGAAGGCCGCGGTGCGGCCGGGAATCTGCGGAATCAGCGCGGGAGGATCGAGATTGGAGACGTGGTTGGCCATGAAGATGCAGGCCGTGTGCGCAGGAATGAGGTCCAGGCCCTCGGTTTCCACGCGGATTCCAGCCAGCCGGTAGCCGGTCCGCACAATGAAATTCGACACCCGATAGAGCGGCATCACGTTGCCGGTGATCATGGCCAGGGGAATGAAGATCAGCGCAGACGGGATGCCGAGAGCGAGGATGGTGCCGAGCAACAGGAGAGAAGGAATCATGCAGTTTTTCCGCTATCGGGGAAGCGATCTCTGAGGCGATCAGGAAGTTTCTCATAGATGCCGTCAAAGCCGCCATTGGAAAGAAGGGCGACCACATCGCCGGGCTGGAGCTGGGGGACGATGCGGCTGACGATCGTCTCCACATCGGGGCAGAGTTCGGCGGGAGTTCCCTGGGCATTGAGCGCATTCACCACGTCTTCCGGGTGGAGCCGCTCGTCCTCGGGAATGCGCTGCTGCTGATAGACGCCGGCCAGAAGGACGCGGTCGGCCAGGCGCAGGCTGTCGACGAGATCGGCTTGCAGCACCTTGCGGCGGAGGGTGTTGGAGCGGGGCTCCAGGACGGCCCACAAGCGCGCCTGGGGATAGACGGAGCGCAGTGCGCGCAGGGTTTCGCGGATGGCGGTGGGATGGTGGGCAAAGTCGTCAATCACGGTGACGCCGCCCACCTGCGCGCGCACCTCCAGGCGGCGTTTCACGCTCTTGAAACCAGCCAGCGCCGCCATGATTGCGTCCTTGCCAATGCCTTGCCCGGAAGCCAGCGCGGCGGCGGCGGTAGCGTTCAGGGCGTTGTGCTCGCCGGCCAGTTGCATCTCCAACTCAGCCCACAAAGCGCCTTCGTGCCGGACTTCCCAGCGGGTGAGGCCGTCCTGGTGGCGCAGATTCTGGATGCGCCAGTGCGCGCCGTCGCCGAAGCCGTAGCGCTCGACGCGGCAGAGGGCGCCGGCCACGCATTCGCTCACGCTGGGGTTGCCGTCGTAGGCCACGATGACGCCGCGCCGCGGCACCAGGTTCACCAGCCGCTTGAAGGCCGTCTTTACCGCGGCCAGATCGGCGTAAATGTCGGCGTGGTCAAATTCAACGTGGGTCAGGATCAGGGCGTCGGGAAAGTAGTGCAGGAACTTGGGGCCCTTGTCGAAGAAGGCGGTGTCGTACTCGTCGCCTTCGAGGATGAAGGTGCGGGTGGGCCGGAGCTGGAAGCTGGAGCCGAAGTTCTCCGCGACGCCGCCGATCAGGAACGACGGTTCCAGCGCGGGATTCGCGGCGGAGGCGAACTGGTAAATCCAGGCCAACATGCTGGTGGTGGTGGTCTTGCCGTGGGTCCCGGCAACGACCAGGGACTCGCGGCCGACCAGGAACTCCTCACGCAGGAGAGCGGCCATGGACGTGAAGGGAATGCGCTCGTCCAGCACGCGCTCCACCTCCGGATTGCCGCGGGAGAGGGCGTTGCCGATGACCACGAGATCGGGGACGGGATCGAGATTGGCCCCGGCGTAGGGCTCAAGGATGGGAATGCCGAGGCCGCGCAGCAGATCGCTCATGGGCGGATAGGCGGCCTTGTCGGAGCCGGTGATGCGGTGGCCCTGCAACTGCAAAAGCCCGGCCAGCGAGGCCATGGCGGTGCCGCAGATGCCGCTGAGATGAATGTGGCGGGACAAGGGGGGCACTGTTCCCTGTTCCCTATTCCCTGGTCCTTGTTTGATCATTGCGCCACCGCCGGTTCCAGGAGGTTGAGCTGCGCCTTCTCCGCGGTGCGCAACTCGGCCTCTACGCCGAAGGTGAGCGTTACATTCTGGCGCGAAACATGGCCGCTGCGCAGGCCGATGGCGATGGGTCCGTCGAATTCCTTGAATGCGTGCAAAATAACCTCTTCCAGAAGTTGGGGCGGGGCGCCGGGCGAAGTGCACTCCAGCATTTCCCCAAAGACGACGCCGCACGCGCCCTTGAATTTGCCCGCCTGGCGCAGTTGCCACAACATGCGGTCCACCTGGTAGGGCTTGGCGCCGGTGTCTTCAAGAAACAGCAGCTTGCCCTCGGTCTGCGGCTCCCAGGGTGTGCCCAGCAGCGAAACCAGGATGCTGAGGCAGCCGCCATAGAGGGTGCCGCGCGCCGTGCCGGATTTGAGAGTGCGCATGCCCTCCGCAGCGCCGACACTGTAGGGCTGCCCGGCCAGCGCCGCCTGGAAACTGCTGAGATGGACGCCATGGCCTACGGAGAAATCGGCCGCCACCATGGGCCCATGGAACGCGGGCAGGCCAAGCTGGTCGAGCAGGCGAAGCTGCACGCCGGTCAGGTCGCTATAAGCGAAGAGAGGCTTGGGATGGCTGCGGATGAGGTCGAGATCGAGGCCGTCGAGCAGGTAGTTGGAGCCGTAGCCGCCACGGAGGCTGGCGATGGCGCCGGAGCCCGGATCGGCGAAGGCGGCATGCAGGTCGGCCAGCCGCTGCTGCGCGGTTCCGGCAAAGAAGAGCGGGCCGCGTTCGCGGGTGTGCTGGCCCAGGCGGGGTGCAAAGCCCAGGGCGCGCAGCTTCTCCATGCCCCGTTCGACGCGATCGGGCTGGGCAAAGGAGGCTGGAGCGATGACGCCGATGCCTGCGCCGGGGAGTACTGCTGGGAGTCTCAACAAACCATTCATTCTCAAGGCCTATTCAGTAAGTATAGGGCGGCAGGGGAGGGGCTTCACAGGCTGCGGAAAAAGGGAGAATTGCGGGCAAATATTCCCAGGAACGTCCCTCCGTCGCTAAAACCTTTGCTGATTCTGCGGGCTTCATGCGGGGGGTGAAACCTCCGCCTCCCTCCGGAATGAGTCTTTCTCAGCCTGTAAAGCCCTGGCCTACCAGCCCCTACCCTTCAGAGAAGTCCGAGTTGCCCGGCTGGTTCATAGAAAGCTTCACCGCGGGCAATCAGGGCCGCCGGTCCGGTGAGCTTCAACTCGGCGCCGGGCCCGTCCCAGGAGACGGTCTGGGCGCCGCCGGGGGCTACGACCGTGAGGGGCGAAAGGCAGGGGTAATAGGCGAGGGCCGCCGTAGCGGAGGCGGAACTGCCGGTGCCGGAAGAGGTGGTGGGTCCCACGCCGCGCTCGAAGATGCGAATCTCGATCTCCGTGGGGCTCACGATGCGCACAAACTCGACGTTGGTCTGGTGGGGGAAATTCGGATGGAAGCAAATCTCCGCGCCGATTTCAGTCCAGGGTCTACCCGCAACCGCAAACTCCGCGTTGTCCACCACGACGATGAACTGCGGGTTGCCGGTGTTGACTTCAACGCCGGCGATTTGAAGGCCGCTGGTCAGAGTGACGGTGCGGGGCGCGAAGGTGGGAATGCCCATGCCGGCCGTCATCTCTACCGAGTAGCCGCTGGCGGTGCCGATGGCATTCACATGGCATACGCGCAGGCCGGCATCGGTGGCAATCTGGAGCGAGTCGTCCGGCTGGGAGCCGAGTTCGCGCGCCATCCACGCGGCCACGCAGCGTGTGCCGTTGCCGCTGATTTCAGCGATGGAGCCGTCGGCGTTGTGCAGGCGGAGGCGGCCGGTGTTGGGTCCGGTCCAGGCAAAGAACTCGATGCCGTCGGCGCCGATGCCGGTGTTGCGCGCGCACAGCCGGCGCGTCAGCTCTGCCCAATCGCAGCCCTGGGCGGCTTCTTCGGTCACAATCAAGAAGTCGTTGCCGCAGGCGTGGGCCTTGGTAAAGGGAATCAATCTTCCTCCGGATCGCGGAAGGTGAATAGCGCGTCGAGGGCGCGCTTGCCGGGCGGCTTTCCGCGCAGCCGCTCCCTGCCCGATGCTATCACCGTGCAGGATGGCTTGTTGAGGGCTGGGGGGCGGAGCGGGCCGTGGAGACGTAGAGCGTGGCAGACGGCTGGCCGGGGGCGGCGAAGCGGCGCAGCGCCGTGAGGCCGGCGGGATGCGCTTTGACGCCGCGGTCCACGTCGTCGCCATCGAAGGCCAGAACGATATTCGCGTGGGCGGCAGGAGCGGCCAGGGCATCGTGCCAGATGGAGAGGTCGCTCTCGTTGATGGTCTGCCGCAGGGGAATCCCGGTGAAAGCGACAAGGTTCGGATAGACCGAGGTATTCATCAGGATCACGCTCCCAGGATGCTCGGCCAGCAAGGCGCGCAGGGCGGGCGGAATCTGCTGCTCAAACGGAAGGCGCGCGTGGATGTTCTTGGTTCCCTCGACGTAGGCCAGCGGCCGCTCGCGCAGCATCTGGATGGCATTCAGGCCGAGAAGCGCAAACAGGGCGGCAACCGCATACTTTGTCCAGCGGGGTTTGAATTCACGCACCGCGGCCAAGATGAGCTGCGCGGCAAAGCCCAGGCCCAGGGCCAGAGCGGGCAGCAGTTCCATGCCGTAGCGGGTGTTGTACCAGGAGTGGGGCCACCAGACGGGGAGAAAGATGGGCACCGACCCGTAAGCCACGGAGTAGGCGTAAAAAGGCAGCGGCAGCCACAGCAGCAGCATCCAGCCCAGCGCGCGGCGGCGGGCCACGAGCCAGGCCCACGCCGTGCCCAGAACGCTCAGCGCCAGCATCAGATTGCCCCAAGAGGCGGCGACGGCGTCCATCTCCGCGGCCTTGGCGAAGAAGAGCAGCGAGACCCAGGGGTTGTGCCAGCCGGGATGGGGTGGGCCGGCTCCCGGAGTGGCGGTGCGCAGTTCGATGGCCTTGGCGGAGTAAGGGCCGCGCATGAATTCCAGCCAATCGCCGAAGGCCGCGGCGTTGTAGACGAACCAGAGCAGTGGCGCGGCGACAACGACGGCACTGGCCAGCCAGAAGGTGCGCGAGCGCAATTTGCCGCTGCGGGCCAGCACCAGCCCGATGGCCACCCAGGCCAGCAGCGCCATGACCCAGCCGTCATAGCGGGTGAAGACCGCGGCCACCAGGGCGGCTGCGAGTCCCCAGAGCAAGCGGTTGGCCCGTTGCGGGGCGCCTTGCAGGCTGGCACGCCACTCCACCAGCAAGTCCGCCACCCAGATCATCTCGCAAACAAACAGCGGCTCGGTCATGGCCGTGGTTTGCAGGTAGAGCAGATTGGGATTGGCGGCGAAGAAGGCCAGGGCCAGGGCGGCGGGAGCACGCCCCATCCAGCGGCGGGCCAGGCGGTAGAGTCCGGTGCAGGCGGCCAGGTAAGCCAGCAGCGAGGGAATCAATCCGGCGACGCCGTTGGCCCACCAGGCATAGACCTGCACAAACGGCAGCATCAGGATATGCGGCAACGGCAGCCACACCGAACCCAGTTCCGAGAGGCGCGGCAGGCGCGCATCGAAGACCCGCCGCGCAATATGCAGGTGGGCTACGGCATCGCCGTAGTTGAGCATGGCGCCGTTTTGCCAGCTCCAGGCTACCGCGGCCAGGGAGGCCGTTGCGCAGCAGGCCAGCACCGCCAGCCATTCACCGCGCGGGATGGGCTTGTCAGTCAAGGTGGGTCAGCTCACGAAACAGCAGGAAGCGGGCGTCGATCTCTTCGCGCGTAAGCTGCTGCATGCGCTCGGTGCCAAAGCGCTCGCACGCAAACGAACCCATCACGCTGCCGTAGAACATGGCATGCCGGAAGGCGGACGGAGTGACTTCAGGCTGGGAGGCCAGATAGCCGAAGAAGCCGCCGGCAAAGCTGTCGCCCGCGCCGGTGGGATCGACCACCTCTTCCAGTGGCAGCGCAGGCGCACGGAAGGTGCGCGGTTCCTCTGCCCCGTTACCCTTTGCGGAAGAGCTGTGGAAGACAGTCGCTCCATACTCGCCGTGCTTGACTACCAGGGTGCGCGGCCCCATGGCCAGCACCGCGCGCGCGGCCTGCACCAGATTGCTGTTGCCGGCCAGCATGCGGACTTCCGTATCGTTGATGAGCAGAACGTCCAGGCCCTTGAGTACTTCAAGCAGCGCCGGGCGATGGTCCTTGATCCAGTAGTTCATGGTGTCGCCGGCCACCATGCGCGCATTGGGCATTGCTTCGCGCACGCGCCGCTGAAGAACCGGATCGATGTTGGCCAGGAACAGGAATTCCGAGTCGCCGTAGGCCGCGGGAATCTTCGGCTCGAAGGCGGCAAAGACGTTCAGGTCGGTGATGTGGGTTTTAGCCTCGTTCAGGTTGTCGAGGTACGAGCCCTCCCAGAAGAAGCTCTTGCCTGCGGAGTGCTCAATGCCGCGGGTGTCGATGCCGCGGGCCTGAAAGACCGCCTCCTGCCGCTTGCCAAAGTCCTCGCCCACCACGGCGATGACACGCACCTCGGTGAAATAGCTGGCCGCCAGCGCAAAATAGGTGGCCGCGCCCCCCAGGCAACGCTCGCGGCGTCCTGCGGGGGTCTCAATGGAATCGAAGGCAACGCTGCCAACTACGGTGATCGCCATGTATCTTCCTCTCTTGAACTTTTCCAGAAGTTCCAAGAACCGGCTTCGACGCCGGGCAATGGTAGATCAGGGCATTAGCCCTGCTACTTGAAATGCAAAAGAGCATTGGCATTTAGGCCCTGAGCTAGGCTCTTTGTTCCCGAGAGTTAAGCCTCAGGGGCTAAAGCCCGCATAGTTTTGAACCCTTTGCGGCACGACTAAAGTCGTGCCCTGACACTTCTTGTCCTTGAATTGAGTTTTTCCGCAGCCTGTAAAGTCGTGCCCTGACACACCGCAGAATGCCTCTCTCCCAACAAGTCTTCGTTGTCTGTAACGCCCGTCCCTTTCAAGGCCAGTCCGCTGCGTTAACAGCCTAATCCCGCGCCTTTTTGCTGGCGCGGGCCAGCCGAAGGCAGTCGGCCCCACCGCAGGTGGCAGTTGGCTGCACCGCAGGTGGCTACGAGCCCAGGTACTTGCCGAACAGCAGCTTCAGTTTTTCCCTGACGGCTGCGGGAATCGCATCCGGCTGGGTCAGCACGGCGAACTTTGCCGCCGAAGCGCAGGCGCAGGTGCGCTCCGCGGGGAGGGCTGCCACCGCCGCCTTCACCACTTTGGCCGCGTTTTCCGCGTTCTGGTGCAGCACGGCCACAATCTGCTCGATGGTGACTGAGTCATGACCTTCGCGCCAGCAGTCGTAGTCGGTGATCATGGCGATGGTGGCGTAGCAAATCTCCGCCTCGCGGGCCAGCTTGGCCTCTTGCAGGTTGGTCATGCCGATCACGTCGGCGCCCCAGCTGCGATAGAGGTTGGACTCGGCGCGGGTCGAGAACTGCGGGCCTTCCATGCAGACGTAGGTTCCGCCCAGCTTGCCCGTCACGCCTACCGTGGCGCAGGCCTCAGCCGCGGCCCGGGCTACCGTCGCGCAGACCGGGTCGCCAAAGGCCACATGGCCCACAATGCCTTCGCCAAAGAAGGTGGAGATGCGACGGCTGGTGCGGTCAATGAACTGGTCGGGCATGACAAAGTCAGTGGGCTTGTGCTCTTCCTTGAGCGAGCCGACCGCGGAAACCGACAGGATGCGCTCCACGCCGAGCTTCTTGAAGGCGTAGATGTTGGCCCGGAAGTTCAGCTCCGAGGGCAGGATGCGGTGGCCGCGTCCATGCCGCGCCAGAAAGGCCACTTTGCGGCCCTCAAGTTCGCCCAGCACGAAAGTATCCGAGGGCGGCCCGAAGGGCGTCTCGATGCGCTCTTCGTGAATGTTTTCAAATCCGGGCATCGAGTAGAGCCCGCTGCCGCCGATAATGCCAATTTCCGCCTGAGCCAATGCCCGCTCCTCTTCGACGGGCCGTTTCCCGGCCCGTGGGTTTGTGACTAGCAAACACCTCAGTATAAAGGCAGGGGGCCGGGGCCCAGCGCGCAGGCAATTTGCCCGCGCTTTACGCCTTGGGCACAACCAGGAGGGTGATGGACTGTGCGGGGAAGGTGGCGGCGATGCTGCTGGTGGTGCTTCTCGTTGCGGGCGGCGTCACGGTCAGGTCTGGCTGGGGGACGATTGCGGCCAGATTGGCGTTGCTATAGAGAAAGACCTTGGCCGTGCCGTTGGGCGTCAGATTGGGCAGCGAGAGAGTCGCGGTCAGGTCGCCGTAGGTCTTGTTCACCACTACGACGGTCACCATGCCGTCGGCGGTGCGCAGTGCGCCGTAGACCGAGAGCTGGCTTTGGTCCGAGCTGGTCGAGGGTAGAGCCATGTCGCCAAACATGGAGTGGGCGCCGTCGTAGTTGCGGTAGATTTCGAAGGCCATCAGGCCGGGGATCTGGGTCTTGGGGTCCGGAGGGCCCCACAGGGTGCCCAGGTCGAGGCCTTCGCGGCCGAAGATGCCCAGGATGTCGGCTTGCGCCAGCGCGCCATTGATGGCTTCCTGCCCGCCCCAGTTGTATTCCGTGATGGCCAGTTTGGTGCCGGGGTAGTCGTTGGCAACCCATTTGCGCATCATCGGAATCAGTTGCGGCGGATAGGGCTGTGCTGTGCTGGTGCGGTTGTCGGGGTCGGTGTAATTGGGATCGGTGTAGGTGGGGTCCCAGAAGACGCGCGTGGAGTTGAGCCGCGCCTGCTGGGCGCCGGTGTCGCCCGCCGTGGTGAGGCCGACGGAGGATCTCTGGTAGCTGGCCGCGAAATAGGTGTGCAGATCGAGGTAATCCAGCAGCCGGACATTGTTGGCGTCCTGGTACTGCTTGAATTGCTGGAGGTAGTACTCGATCAGGGGCACGTCGCCGTGGGCCAGCCGATCGGTTGGATTGCCGTTGGCGCAAAAGCAGGGGCCGCTGCCCCAGCCCGTCTCGATGTCCTTCTTGGAGTAGAAGTAATCCATCCAGTAGTCCATGACCGGCCCGCTGACCTCGGCGGTCGGATCGTTGTCCTTGATGGCCTTGGCGTAGGCCAGCGACTTGCTGGTCAGCTCGTCATACGTGAAGGGCAGGGGGTGTACGTCGCGGTGGACCGCGTCCCACCAGGAGGGCTCGTTGTCCAGGTCATAAATGGCCACGCCGCCGCTGGCCGCATTGCCAAATTTGCCTACCAGGAACTTCACCCATGCGGCGGTGAAGGTTTCGTCGATGGGGCTGTAGGCGTCGGTAGGGTCGTTCACCACGTTATTGCCGTTCGCGAGGACGCCGTTGCCGCAGTCGGCCCGGTACGGGTCGGTGGCCTTCTGCGCGCCATATTTGGCGACGGAAAAACTGCAAGCCGTGTTGCGCAGTGGAGTCCAACCGACCAGCGGCACGGTGCCCATGGTTTTCGTCCCATCGGAGGCGTCCTGCGCCACCTGGGTATTGAATTCGCTGGTGTCGGGATACCCGGTTGTGGCGCCGGGAAAGTTCTCGAAGTACCAGTCGGAGGCAGCGTTGTCCACGTCCAGAAGGTAGTTGTAGCTGGTGGCGGAGTCGCCGCCCCAGCGATCCAGCGGAAGGCTGACGGCCTTGGCCTCGGCAGGATCGAGCTGGTAGGCGTTCATGCCGTAGATGAAGGGATTGATGGCGTGCGCCGGATTCTCCGCGTCCACGCTCAGCGCCGGGCCGGTGGCCGCAGCGGGCGGGCTCAGCGTCACCGTGACGCTGCCGCTTTGGGTCGCGTCCTGGTTGCTGGTGGCGGTAACAGTAACGGTCCCCGGAGCCGGATAGGGCGTGGTGTAAAGGCCGGTTTTGCTCAGGGTGCCGGGACTCAGGCTGCTGCCGGAAGGCGCCTGCAACGACCAGGAGACTGTCGAGTCAAAGCTGCCCGTACCGGCGACCGCGGCCGTGAACTGCACTTGGCTTCCGATGGTCGCAGTTGCGGGACTGGGTGACACCTTGACCGAGGTGATGGTCGATGCGATAGGGGTTGGCGTGGGTGTGGACGTGTCTCCTCCGCCTCCGCCCCCACAGGCCGTCACCAACAGGCTCAGTCCAGCTGCCATGCAGACGGCCGCACTCCCGATCAACTTCCTCATGCCAAAGCTCCCCATTCGCATCAAGGTCCGGCCTTTGCCAACCGTGGTGGACGGCGGGACCCGAGTGCAATCTGTTTTGTTTTCATACCATGCTACAGTGCGATGGGCCCATCTGGCTGCAGGCTCTGCTCTTGCTGGCAATTGCGGGCAGAAAGCTGCGTACGGAGGTCCGGCAGTACATGCCAAATGCGCAAAAGTCTCCATTCGAATGGCCTCCGCTTGAAATGCGGCGGAGTTCGATGGAAGGGATGTCTCTCGGCGCACAAACCCCAATTTCCTGTTGTGAGAGGGCTCGGTTCTCGGCCTGTTTCCAAGCTGACTGGGCGAGGTTGCGGGGCGCGGTTTTGGCTGGGAAGCCAGGCGATTGTTGCCTGGGCAGAATCGCCGGGAGTACAAGTCTGGAGCCGGCAGGATTGGCGAGGTTACAGAGAAGGGCATATGTTCATCCGCATGCGATTCTGTTTCTTGCCGGAAGGCGGGGGGAGAAAAACCTGCACTAGTTCGGAGCAACTACAAATGAACGTGTTCTGCTAACATACAGCATGATTGCGCCGCAACGGAATGCAGCCTTGCGGAATGCGATCATCGCCTCTCAGAATTCAGGCCTCAATGAAGACGGAAGAACCCAAGACGCCGACGCCGCGTTACTTCTTCACCAACAAGCAGAGCGCGTCCAACAAGATGCCGCGGCAGATCAACCGCAACCTCATCTTCAATCAGATCCGCACCCGGCAGCCGATCTCCCGTGCGGATCTGGCGCGCGTCTCGGGATTGCAAAGAAGCACTGTCTCGCTGATCGTGGAAGAACTGCTTGCTGAGCGGTGGATCGTCGAGGGGGCGATGGGCCAGCTTCCCCGTGGCCGCAGACCCACATTTCTGAATCTGAACGGTCAGCGCGGGGTGCTTGCACTGGATATTCATCCTGCGCAGACCACCCTGGCCGTCACGGATCTGGGCGGCAAGATCCTGGCGCAGAACCTGATCGTGCTCCCCGCAAATCCTCAAAAGGTCATCCCCACGATTGTGGACGCAATTCGCAAGATGATTGCCGCCCATGGCGACCGGTCGTTTGACGGCATCGGTATGACTTTGCCGGGACGGTTTGATTTGCACCACGAGAAGTCCATTTTTGCGCCCAACATCGATTGGCCCATGGGGCGCATCAAGTCACGGGTGGAGCAGGCGACCGGCTTGCCGGTAGTTGTGGACAACGTGGCCAACGCCTGTGCGCTCTCGGAGGTCTGGTTCGGCTCCAGCGACGGGATGCATGACCTGGTGGTGGTCAACGTGTCAGAGGGATTGGGCACGGGTATCTTTGTGAACGGCCGGATCGTGCGCGGAGAAGGGGGTTTTGCCGGCGAGTTCGGCCACATGCAGGTGGACCCGCAAGGGTTGCCGTGCGGCTGTGGAAGCCGGGGATGTTGGGAGACCGTGGCCTCGAATCGCGCCGGTATGCGCTACTACGCGGAGATCGCGGGCAAGCCTTCGCCGTCATTTGAGGCGCTTCTCAAGTTGGCCGAGGCGGAGGATCCCGCGGCGAAACTGGCGATTGATACGATGTGCGCCGCGCTGGGCAGAGGCATGCACACGATTGCGACGGCTCTGGCGCCGAGCGAAATTGTAGTGGTAGGCGACATTACCACTGTCTGGTACCTGGTTGGTCCCCTGGTCGAGGCGGAGATGCGCAGAAATCCCCTGGCGCGGGTTCCCAAACTCCGGCCCGCGCACGAAGGCAACAAGGCACGCTTGCGCAGCGCTGTCGCCCTGGTGATGAACGAGAATCAGATATAAGAACGGCGTCACTCCTGCAAGTGGCGCCGTGTTGTATCTTCCCCCTTGGGAGGGTACTGACTCTCGGATGCAGCGGCCGCCAGATAGTCAGAAAGTTCGAGCTTGCGCCCTTCGTCCAAAGCACTGTTGCAGAGTGCGACGGTGACGCCCTGGCTCCGTCCCACGTTCTCATCTGCCGTCGGGCGCCGAGGATGCCGGATGCGGCCGATGAACTCCCCGCGGACCAACCCTTATGGCGCCGGAGTTATCCCCAAATATTTACTTCATGCTTTGAATTTTATACTTGACAACCAAAGAGTTCGCGCTCGACCGGTGGTTCGCTGTTAAAACTATCTGGTTTGCGAAGCGCCAATCGGCACTTCATGGCCTTCTCCTCAAACTACGATTCTCTGCCTACACAACTCGCGAAGCGCTTCTCGCGCGGCTGACCTTTACCCCCGCTTTTACGCGGGAGAAAAGCACTTGCGTACTCCGCCGGTGGAGACGATGATGGAAGCCTGATGTTCTTCATCAACCAGCGCAGGAACTATACTCCGGCGGATTTCGGCCGCAAAATCAACGTTGAGCAGAGCTTTACCTGCAAGCTGCCCAGCGTCGGGGGCGCATTGCAAGGTTCGGCGAGGTCGGCGTTCTCGCGCACTGCCTGCCAACCGCAATTCCACTGGCCGGCCACCGCATCAAGCGTGTGGCCGGCCCAAACATTGAGATTCATTTGCATCATCGGCCGCAGTTCGTCTGTTGGCAAAAGGAGCCATATGAACGGAATTTCCAGGCGCAGTTTCCTTGGAGGAGCAGGCGCAATTGCCGCAGCCTGCGCTGCTCGTCCACTGTTCAGCATGGCCGAGGTATCGAAGTCGCCATTCCGGATTTCAGTCATCAACGATGAGATCTCGCAGGACTTCGACCATGCCTGCTACGTTGCATCGCATGATTTCGGAATGAGCTGGATCGAACTCCGCTCCATGTGGGGCAAGAACACCGTGGCCTTGAGCGCAGCGGAGATCGGCGAAGCGCAGAGGATTCTGGCGAAGTACAAGCTGCAGGTGACCGACATCGCCAGCCCGCTGTTCAAGACGCACTGGCCGGGCGCACCAATGTCCCGGTATGGCGACAAGCAAGATATGCACGGCGCAGCCGAGACCACGTTCAAGGAGCAGGATGAGGTTCTGGAGCGGTCCATCTCACTGGCCAAAGAGTTCAAGACGGGCAAGGTCCGCTGCTTTGATTTCTGGCGGCTGGACGATGTGGTCCCGTACCGTGCGGCGATCGACGAGAAGCTGCGCTCGGCGGCCGACACGGCCGGCCAGCAGGGCATCCTGCTGGTGCTGGAGAACGAGTTTGAGTGCAATACGGCAACCGGCCGTGAGGCGGCGCGGACGCTGAACGCAATCCACACACCGCACCTGGCGCTCAACTGGGACCCGGCCAATGCTGTAATGCGCGGTGAACTCGACGCTTTCCCGACAGCATGGGAAATGCTGCCGAAGAATCGGATACACCACTGCCACTGCAAGAATACAGTGAAGGGCGCCGACGGGAAGATCGAGTGGTCGCCTGTGGACAAGGGATTCATCGACTGGACGGCGCAGTTCCGCGCGCTGAAGCAGAGCGGTTTCCGCGATGCAGTGAGCCTGGAGACGCACTGGAATGGAGGCGGCACGCCGGAGCAGTGCTCACGCATCAGCTGGGCGGGCATGAAGCAGGCCCTCAAGGACTCAGGGACTCTCTAGGGCGCTGAGCACGTGACTTCGCGCCTTGACTTCGCGCTTTCCCAGGTCCCAAAATCGGGATCTTCACTTAACGGACGAATACTGTCCGTGGGGCCTCGGACCTGGGGCACCCGGCACTTGAGCATTCCAGACCGTTGTTGATGTGATGGAGAAAAATAAATGGTGACTCGACGTGAATTCATCGACACACTTGCGTTAGGAGCGGCAGGCTTGGCCATCGGATCGACGGCGAAAAGCTATGGGCAGATTCTGGGCTCGAACGACCGCGTCAACTTTGCCGTGATCGGTCTGAATAGCCGCGCCTGTGCGCATCTATCCGCGCTCAAGGCAAACGAGGGTACTGCCCGGGTATCGCATGTGTGCGATGTGGACAGTGTGATTCTGAAGAAGTTTGCCGCCGAAGCGGAGCGCGAACTGGGTTATGCGCCCGCCATCGACAAGGACTTCCGCAACGTGCTGGAGCAGAAAGATGTGGATGCGATCACCATTGCCACACCCGACCACTGGCATGCCCCCATGGCCATTGCGGGGCTTGAAGCGGGCAAGCACGTTTATGTGGAGAAGCCATGCAGTCACAATCCTGCCGAGGGAGCGTTGCTGGTGGAGGCGCAGCGCAAGTATGGGAAGCTCGCGCAGATGGGCACGCAGCAGCGCTCCTCGCCCCACACCATTGAAGTTGTGGAAAGAATTCACGGCGGCCTGATTGGCCGGCCTTACTTTGGAAAAGCCTGGTACAGCAACGTCAGAAAATCGATCGGGATAGGGAAGGAAGTTCCCGTTCCGCCTCAACTCGATTGGGACCTATGGCAGGGTCCGGCGCCGCGCACGCCCTACAAGGACAATGTGCATCCGTATAACTGGCACTGGTTCCGGACCTGGGGCACAGGCGAGACGCTGAACAACGGGACGCATGAAGTGGATGTGTGCCGCTGGGCGCTGGGAGTGGATTTCCCGCAGCGCATTACCTCTTCGGGAGGAAGATACCAGTTCAGGGACGACTGGCAGTTTTACGACACGCTGGTCACGAGCTTCGCGTACGAGGACAAGTTGATCTCGTGGGAAGGGAAGTGTTGCCAGGGGATGAAGTACTACAACCGCGACCGTGGCTCAGTGATCATGGGGACCACAGGCAGCGTGCTTGTCGATCGCGACGGGTATGAGATCTACGATCTCAAGGGAAAGATGACCAGCGAGGTCAGGGCAGGCAACGGAACTTCATCTGCCGACCTGGTGGGCCGCGACTCCATGACCGATGCGCACTTTGCCAACTTCATCGCCGGAATCCAGAAGGGAGAAAAACTGCATTCCCCCGTCTCGGTGGGCAACGTTGCGGTGACCATGTTGCAGCTCTCGAACATTGCTTGGGAAGTCAATCGGGAGCTGAAGCTGGACACAAAAGACGGCAAGATTGTGAACGATCCCGAAGCCATGAAGATGTGGGGGCGCGCATACGAACCGGGGTGGGCGCCGCATCTTTAAGGGCTGATGCCCGATGCGGGCGGGTGCTGCGCAGCCGCCTGCGAACCTTCTTTCCGTTGCCGCCCGGCCATCGCCAGGGCGGACAGCGGCTCATCCAAAGGGTCTTTCAATAGGCAGCGATAAGGTGGAGCAATCGAGGAGTATCCCTATCATGAAAAGCACTTTCTCTCGCCGCAATTTTGTTCAATCCGGCGCACTTCTTGCGGCAGCATGCGCCGCGACAAAAGCGGTTCCATCCTTCGCGCAGCCAGCAGCGGCAAGCGGCAAGCCGTTGCCGGTGCAACTGGGGCTGGCCAGTTACACCTTCCGCAACTTCAGCCGCGCCCAGATGATCGGCTTTATGAAGCAGCTCAACGTCTTCGCGCTCAATGCCAAGGACGTGAAAGATCATCTTCCCATGGACCCGCAACTGGAGGCCAAGGCGCTGGAAGACTATGCCGCGGCGGGGATCAAACTTCATGCCGCCGGCGCCATCTACTTTGCCAAGGACGATGACGCCGACATTCGCAACAAGTTCGAGTACTGCAAGCGGGCCGGAATCTCCGTGATTGTTGCCGGCGACCCCACGCCCGAGACCTTGCCGCGCATCGAGAAGTTCGTGAAGGAGTACAACATTCGGATCGCGATTCACAATCACGGGCCGGAAGACAAACTGTGGCCTTCACCGCTGGATGTGCTGAAGTCGCTGAAGGGTACTGACCCGCGCATCGGTTGCTGCATCGATGTTGGCCATACGGTGCGTGCAGGCACGGATGTGGTCCAGGCCATTCACGAAGTGGGGCCGCGCCTGTTCAACGTTCACATGAAGGACCTGAAGAGTTTTCAGAGCAAGGAAAGTCAGGTTGCAGTTGGCGACGGAAAGATGCCGGTGCGGGAGATCTTCGCGGCTCTGATCGCAATCAAGTACAAGGGCTTCGTCGATCTCGAATATGAGGTGCATGGCGACGATCCAATGCCCGGAGTCATCGGCAGCTTCGCCTATATGCGGGGTGTGCTGGCTGGCATGGGATACGTGGGCCGCGCCTGAAGCTGGTCGAGAATTCGTGTCGGCTGAAAAACTCAATTGCAAGTTCAACAGAAAAAGACAAATCGCAAGGCGCCTGCCCGCCCACCCTAGCCGCAAAAACAAAGACGCGGTGCCCGGAGAGCGCCCAGGTGGGGCACCCAATGCTTCATCTACGGTGGGCCGGCAAAGGCGGTGGACGTAAGGTGAACGATCTCCCGTTTGTCCGTGGTACAGGACAAATGCGCACAGGAAATTCCCCGGTGCGGAAACCTCGAAGCGATGGGGGCCGTCGTGCGCTCTAGCTTTTCCTGGCGGTAAGGGCGGAGAACCCCGCGATCACCTGGGTTACCCGCTTGCTGCCGCAGAGTGGACACACGCCGCCGCCCTTTTCGAAGTCCGCGATGTGGAGTGTCTGGGTGAACTCCTTTTTGCAATCCTGGCAGAGAAAAACGTATTGGGACATGGCCGTTCTCCAGCCACATGATAGCCCTTCCGGCGGTCTGCGGGAATCCCAATCAAGGGAGAAACGGTGTCAGCGCCGGAATGGGTCGAACACGCTCTCCCGCGTTTTGCGGATTGAACACCGAGCCATTGCCAGAGGCGAAGCGCGCACGCAACCAGGAGTTCTCGCCAGTAGCCAGCGGCCAGTGGCGCGAGTCCGGATTTCGCCGCAATATTGACGAGCAGAAGATGCTCATAAGCTACTGAAACCGCAGGTGCTTCGGCTCGCTGCGCTCCCTCAGGGTGACAAATTTAGTGTGACGGATCAACGACTCAACCCACTAGGATGGAGGGGTTGGCGGCGGTGAACCCATGCGAAGTTTCAGGCGTGCGGGTGGAGTGGTTTTCTGGCTGTTTTTCTTTGGCTGCATCGCTTCTGCCGCCGGGCAGACGGCGGCCGATGCCCCGGTTCTGCTTACGGTGTTGGACGAGAATGGCGTGCCCGTGGCGGGCGCTGAGGCGGTCTTTCAGGAGCCAGGCAAAAATGAGATTCGCCTGCTGACCAATTACGCCGGCCAGGTCACGTACAGTATCGAGGGTACCGAACCCTACCGCCTCCGCCTTGAAAAGCCCGGCTTCTATGAAACGGTGTTGAACCAGGCCGATCCGCTGCTTCGAGATGTGCGGGTGGTGCTGAACCACGAACAGATGGTGCTCGAACAGGTCAGCGTAACGGCCTCGGTGCCCGGCATCGATACGGAACAGACCTCCGATCAGCGCAGCATGAATCTGCCGGAGATCGTCAATGTGCCGTACCGAACTTCCCGCGATATCCGCAATCTGCTGCCGTTCTATCCCGGTGTGGTTCAGGATGCGACCGGCCAGGTGCATGTGGCTGGGTCGGAGGCGTGGGCGACGCTGGATCTGCTGGATGGGTTCGACATCCGCTCACCAGTGAGCGGGGTTCTCGCCCTGCGGGTCAGTGCGGACGCGGTTCGCTCGATGGACGAAGAGGCGACGCGCTACCCGGTGGAGTTTGGCAGAAGCACCGGCGGCGTGGTGGCGTTCTACACCGGAATGGGCGACAACCGGTTCCGTTTCAACGCTACGGATTTTCTTCCCTCTTTCCAGGACATCAATGGAATTCGCTTCGACAAAGCGGTTCCCCGAATCACCTTTTCAGGACCGCTGGTGCGCAACCTGGCCTGGTTCTTCGACGGAATGGAAGCAGAATACGACGACATTTACATCCGCGAGCTTCCCCAGGGAGCCGACACCAACCACCTGCTGCGCGGAAGCAACCTGATCAAGTTCCAGGTGAATGCGAGGCCTGCCAACATTCTGTCTGGGGGGCTGCTGTTCAACGATTATCACTCTCCCAACGATGGAATCTCGCCGCTGGTTCCCGTGCAGAGCACCACCCGGCGCAACACGGTCGCATGGCTGCCGTATCTGCGCGATCAGCAGAGCTTTCACAACGGGGCGCTGCTGGACCTCGGGTTGGGCGCAGTGCACATCCGCGACGGCTATGAGCCGCATGGAGACAGTCCTTTCCAAATCACTCCCGAGCTTTCTCTGGGCAGTTATTTTGAGAGTTTGACCAGCCGATCGCAGCGCCTGGAAGGGAACGCGGCGCTGTATCTGCCGCCTCGCCACTGGGCTGGACTGCACAATCTGAAGGCCGGCATCGATGTGGACCGCATCGGCTTCGACGAAGCTATCGCACGCGCTCCCGTCGGCTATTTGCGCGAGGACGGGACGCTGCTGCGGCAGAGCATTTTCCCCGCAACCGCGCCTTTCACCCGCCATAATGCCGAAGCCGGCGCCTATGTGCAGGACCGGTGGACACCGCGCGCCGGCCTGCTGATTGAATCAGGCTTGCGCTTCGATTGGGACGAGATCCTCGGCAGACCGCTGTTTTCGCCGCGCCTGGCTGCCGTCTACCTGCCCTCGGGAGGCGAAGGCAGGACAAAGCTGTCCGCGGGCATCGGGCTCTATTACGAGCACACGCAACTGGAGTATCTGGAGCGGGCATTGGCGGGCATCCGCTATGACACCTACTTTGCAGCCGACGGCGTTACTCCGCAGGGCCCGCCGCTGGAGACGGATTTTTCATCCAGCGACAGCTCGCTGCATGAGGCTCGGGCGCTGAACTGGAGCGTCGGGGTGGAAGAAAGGCTCCCCGGCTCGCTTTATGTGCGGGCGAATCTTCTCCGCAAGCTTGTGTCTGATGAATTCGCGTATGTGAACCAGAGCCCCCCGGCTGCGCTCTCCGGGAACTATCTGCTCACGAATTCCCGACAGGACCACGACAACCTGGCCGAGATCGATGCGCGGCGGACCTTTGCCGGCGGCTACACGCTCTTTGCCTCTTATGCGCACTCCTCCGCTCATACCAATGCCGCGATCGATTATTTGCCCACCCTGTCGATGCTCGGCGCGCAGCAGAGCGGCCCTCTGGCCTGGGACACGCCGAACCGCGTGCTCTCCTGGGGATGGCTGCCGTTCCTGGCGCCTGGCTTCAGGAAGAGTTGGGATTTTGTCTACAGCCTGGATTGGCATTCCGGCTTTCCGTTCACCTCAGTCAACGCCAACTACCAGGTGGTGGGCGCAGCCGGTTCGCGGCGCTTTCCCAACTACCTGGCCTTCAGTCCGGGGCTGGAATGGCGCTTTCACCTGCGCGGGTCGTATTTCGGACTTCGCGGCGTCATCGAAAACGCAACCAACAGCAGCAACCCCCTGGTGGTGAACAACGTTGTCGATTCGCTGCAGTATGGAACTTTCAGCGAGTTTGCGGGGAGAGCCCTCACCGCCCGTATCCGGCTGATCGGGTCAAGGAAATAGCCGGGGAACGCGGAGAACGCCGGCGTGGTGGACAACTGCGATGCAACAGTTGTCGAACCTGAAATCGATCGAACGGAGTTCAGCGACAAATTGGACCAAGTCTCTCCCGCAATTGGCGAAGCTGAATTTTCACGCTACCCCAGCCCGCGAGAGCTGAAATCAGCACAGGAGTCAATCGACCGGTATCTCTTTCAGGGTTGTCACTTGCCGACAGAAGGCAGCTTGCTGCCAAGTGTGTGAGCAAAAGAGAGCAGAACTTGAATACTGCGCGTAGTCCAATCACAAAGAAGATCATCACGGGGGAGTTGCATCGAATATTCTCGCGCACAAGAATGAGTCCGAACTGCGGCGCGCGCCTTTGATCTCGGCATCGTTCCCATAGGCGGAATTCGCCGCGATCCGCAAACAATGATCGATTTGCTTGGGTTGCCGCCGAACATTTTCCCCGTAGCCAGAGTGGCACTCGGCTACGTGGCCGAAGAGTCTCCACAAAAGCCCCGCATGCCGATCCAAAGCTTCCGCCACAATGAAAGGTATCGCCGGGAAGCGCCAGCGATTGACGCCTGCGACCATCCCCTTCGGCAGTATTGGCAGAAGATTGGGCGCACCGACGAGTTGTCATGGTCGGAAAATATGGCGCAGCACTACAGCACGAATTCCAGATTGATCAAGTCTGTCGCTCAAAGGCAAGTCTTCACAATCGAGGTGTAACTCGATGAGCGAACGCAGCGATAACCGACACTCTGACACTTTCCATGGAGAGCAATGACCCCCGTCCTGCGCGGCGAAGTGACATCCGGTCCTCGGCCTCGGGCCGCAGTTGTGGTCGCCCACCCGGACGACGAGACACTCTGGTGCGGCGGCTACATACTGTCCCATCCGGAGTTTTATTGGCGACTTGTGACTCTATGCAGAGCATCCGATCGGGACCGCGCGCCAAAGTTCCGCCGTGTCTTGCAGCAAATGGGGGCGGAGGGCGAGATGGCGGATCTCGATGATGGACCTGATCAGGTGCCGCTAACGATGGTGCAGGTTGAGGAAACCATCGTACGACTATTGTCTGGGGGCAGCTACAGCCTGATTTTGACCCACGGCCCGAACGGCGAGTACACACGTCACCGCCGGCATGAGGAGTGCAGCCAGAGCGTCGTCAATCTTTGGCGATCGGGCGGTATCAGCACAAAGCAGTTATGGATGTTTGCTTATGAAGATGGGGGACACGCGTACCTGCCTCGGGTCCGTGCCGATGCAGATCGACGTGATATGTTGACAGACGATATCTGGCTGGAAAAGCGCAGATTGATTACGGATGTGTACGGGTATGGGCACGACAGTTGGGAAGCGCGGAGCACACCAGGAGAAGAAGGCTTCTGGTGTTTTGATTCAGCACAAGCAGCGGCAGAGCGAACGGCACTATAGGAGCGGCAATCGTGAAAGTACTTGTACTGACTGAGTATCCGGCGCCGGCAGGCGGCCTGGCGCTGCAAGGCGAACTGTTGTGCAGGGGCCTGCACGAGATGGGCGTGGATGTCCACCCGGTGCATTTGGAATCGTCCCTGGAAAAGGAATGGTACTACAGCTGGTTCAAGCCGGACGTGGTGGTCGGCGTGGGGTTCTGGGGCCACCTTCCCAACCTGGTGCTGCACCCGCACAAGTTTGGGATGAACGCCGTGCCATGGCTCGTGGCCGATGGCTTTATCGCCGAACACCGCGACGTGCTGAACGCTCTGCCGCTGATCCTGGTCACCTCCACCTGGGTGAAGGAGGTATATGTCAGAGATGGCATCAGAGCAGACAACATCGTGGTGCTTCCTGTAGGTTGCGGCACAGACCTCTACGCACCGCACAGCCGCGACGATGTGAAGGTCAAGACAATCCGTGAGAGTTTCGGAGTGTCCGAGGACCAGTTGATGATCCTGACCGCCGGTGGCGATGGAGCGTCGAAGGGCGCACAGGAGGTGATGCAGGCATTGGCGCTGATCGATGCCGAGGCGCCCGACTGGAGATATGTCTGCAAGGTGTGGCCTCAACCCCGCACAGAGATACAGAACCGGATCGACCTCGAGATGGCGGCGGATTTGGGTATCGCCAAGAAGGTTGTCTACTCCACCTACATGGTCTCGCAGAATTACATGCCCTACTTGATATCCGCCTGCGACATCTACGCGGCGCCCTCGCGGCTGGAGGGTTTTGGAATGATTCAGGTTGAGGCCAGCGCCTGCGAAAAGCCGGTCATCGCGATCGATGCCATGGCTTTTCGCGACACCATGGCCCACGGTGAAACGGCATTCCTGGCCGGCGTGGCCGAGGAAAGGAAGATCACTGAGGGGCGATTTGGCGAAGGCCACGATTACGAGAGTAGCCAGCGGATCGTGTTCAAGAATCCGCGCACAGCGGAGTACCGGGCCAGCGTGCCCGACATCGCCAAGTACCTTCTAATGCTGATGCAGGACAGGGCACTGCGGCAGAGGATGGGCGAAGCGGGTCGAAAGCGTGTGGTCGAGCTGTTTGATTACCGCCAGGTTGCCAGGCGATTCGTGGAGATAGTTTCCGATCGCTTGGGTATCCAGTAGAACGCAACGAGGAGCGAATGCTCGCCCCCTCAACTCAGCATGCCATCGAGGAGTCTATGTCTTTCGACGATAAGTCACTCATTTCTATCGAGCAGGCTAAAGATGCCGCTCTCCAAATCCTGCTGCATAACGCACGGGGACCGTATGAAGGACTGCCCCGGACCGCTGGGTGGGGATACCCGGAGCCTTACACGCGGGACCTGATGATCTCATCCCTGGGCATTCTGGCTACCGGCAACAAGGAGCTTGCGGACGCTCTGGAGCGCACATTGGTGGCGCTTGCTAATCATCAGACGCCGCACGGCCACATCCCATCCCTCGCGCACGATCCAGAAAACCGCGGCGCCAGCGATTCGACGCCGCTCTTCCTCTTTGGGCTGGCTCTCTACAGAATATCCACAAATCAGCCGGAATTCCTCCTTGAGGCAGCAGAGAAGGCCCAGCGGTGGATGCAGTACCAGAGCCCCGATGACCGGGTGATGGTGTGTCAGTTACCCACCAGCGACTGGCGCGACGAGCAGTACGTGATGGGGTATGGGCTTTACGTGAATATGCTGGTTTATGCCTATCTTCGTCTTTATGGCGATCACCAGTCCGCCGAGCAACTGCGCGGTGCGATGAGCCGACTGGAGGTCCACGGTGACGAGAAGAATCGTTATGAGCAAGAGGCTCTCGTGGAGCCAACCGCGCCTTACTACGCCCTCTACTCTTACAAAGTCATGAGTAGCGACCGCTTCGATCTGCTGGGCAACAGCCTGGCGATTCTGACCGGAATTGCTTCGCCTCGCTGGGCAACGAAGATGCTGACATGGATTGAAACCGAGTGCGAAGCGATGCGGGGCCGCGGAGAACTTGCCGTGAATTTGCCGCCCTGCTTGTTTCCGTACATTCTGCCCCATCATGCGGATTGGCTGCCACGATACGAGCGCTATAATCGGCCGGGAGACTATCACAACGGGGGTGTGTGGCCTTTTATTTGTGGCTTCTATATTGCGGCGTGCGTAGCGGCAGGAGAGATGGATCTGGCGGAGCGCAAATTGGCGGCGCTGACAGAAATGGTTAAGCCATGGCATGAAGACGCGGCGGAGTGGGGATTCAACGAATGGATCCACGCGCAAACCGGTAAACCAAGCGGCCGAGATTGGCAGACATGGTCGGCGGCTATGTACCTCTATGCTGCGGAGTGTGTGCAGCAGAAGAGGACCCCGTTCTTCGACGAGATGCGGGAAGCAGAATTGACCACTTGAAGGCGAGTAGAGCAGAGGACGAGGCGGAGACCACTGGCCTGAGAAATGATTGCGACGCTTCTCGATGCTCGCTTCAGCGGCGCCGTTCGCCACCAACGTCGAGAAGATAAGGTTCGAGCGGTCGTTGACCGGAACGCGGAGAGAAACGTCTCATGGAGAAGGGCGTGATCAGCCGGGAACGGATGGAAGCCGACAGAATGAGCCGTCTTCTGCCCGCCCATCTCCGGTGCGTCGCATATGGCCGCCGGCGAATCTCTATTGACATGGTTGAGGTTGAATGTGGGATGGATCTCTGCGGCAGCGGCGCGGGAACTTCCGGCCTCACAAACGAGATTTCCGGTGTGCATGCGGGGCTTGGCAGGCAGCCTTTTCGTCTCCGACGAGGGAATGAGGAGAACCTATGAGCGTAATGTTGCAGGCGTTTTACTGGGACTGTCCCGCGAAAGAGAAACAGGATCACAACTGGTGGAACTTTGTTGCCGAGCATATTCCGGAACTTGCCAAATCCGGCTTCGACGCTGTCTGGCTGCCGCCCATCTCGAAAGCCGCTGAGACGCGTTCCATGGGCTATGATCCCTATGATTACTTCGATCTGGGCGACCTTGACCAGAAAGGCGGCGCCAAGACGTGGTATGGCAACCGCGCGGAGCTCGAAGCGCTCATTAAGAAAGCGCATGACAACCGGATGGGCTGCTATGCGGACATGGTTATAAGCCACAACTCCGGCGGGGACGAAGAGGAAACAAACCCACTCGACGGGAAGAAGCGCTGGACGAAGTTCAATCCCAAAAGCGGCCGATTCCCTCGCGACTGGAATTGCTTCCATCCCAGCCGGTATGAAGTTGCACTGGAGGGAGAGCTTTTTGCCGGCTTTCCGCACCTCTGCCATCGCAACCCGCTCGTCTACACCTCCATCATGGAGTACGCGCAGTTGATTATTGAGGAGTTGGGCTTTGACGGTTTCCGCTTCGACTTCGCCAAAGGCTACGGTGCGTGGATCCTAGGCACAATCGCCAAGTATCGCTACGTCAAAGACGGCAAGGAATTCACCCCCTTCGTGGTCGGCGAGTACTGGGAGGACGGCGAAAGCATCGAGCAGTGGCTCACCAAGGTCAACAGCTTCTCTGACAATCAGGTAGCCGCCTTCGACTTTCCGCTGCGCTACCAGCTGAAGGATCTCTGCGACACGTTCCACTACGATCTGCGCAATCTCACGCGCGCCGGCGCCATAGTTACCGATCGCCCCAGGAAGGCGGTCACCTTTGTCGACAATCACGACATGGGCGACAACACGATTGTCAATGACAAGATGCTGGCTTACTCCTACATCCTGGTGCACGAGGGATACCCCAGCGTCTTCTGGTACGACTACTACAACAACAGTCTGGCCCGCGCCGGCACACCGAATGGCATTGACGCTCTCATCGCCGCACACCACAGCCATGCCGGCGGCGATTCGCAAATTCTGCATGTCGATCCCGATCTTTACATCATGCAGCGATGCGGTTTTCGCGATGACAACGTGCAGAAAGCGGGTCTGATCTATGTGCTGAACAACCTGGGCGACAAGTGGAGCGGCGCTACGGTGAAAACAAAGTGGAAGAACCAGGAGTTCATTCCTGTCGCCTGGGATGGTCACGATACGACGATTCCCAACGAACGCACCACGAACGCGGAGGGCTGCAGCGAGTTTCCCGCGCCGCCGCGCGGCTATGTGGTCTACGCACCGGTATAGGGCTGCAAGTTCAGCAATCTCGCGAACCGCAGCTTCAATCGCTTCGCCACTTTTCGGAGAGAGGAAAAGCATATGGAATTGGGCATGATCGGATTAGGCAGAATGGGATCCAACATGGTGCAGCGCCTTCTGCGGGCCGGTCACCCGTGCGTTGCTTACGACATTCATCCGGAAGCCGCGCCAGCGCTCGTCAAAGACGGTGCAGTCTGCGCAACGTCGATTGAAGACTTCGCGAAGAAGCTGAAAGCGCCCCGGGTCATCTGGATCATGGTGCCGGCCGCGGTGGTCGATGAGACGCTGAAGACTCTGATCCCGTTCCTCGAAAAGGACGATGTGATTATCGATGGCGGCAACTCCTACTATCACGATGACATCCGGCGCGCAGCCGAGCTGAGGCCGAAGGGCATCCACTATGTGGACGCTGGAACCAGCGGCGGGGTGTGGGGATCGGAGCGGGGCTACTGCCTGATGATCGGCGGCGACGATGCCGCAGTCCAGCGTATCGACCCGATCTTTTCCGCACTGGCCCCAAGCATCGATTCGGCGCCCCGCTCGCCTGGCCGGGAGAAGGTGGGCGGCACCGCGGAACATGGCTATTTGCACTGCGGGCCCAGTGGCGCCGGCCACTTTGTCAAGATGGTCCACAACGGCATCGAGTACGGCATCATGGCATCCTACGCTGAAGGGTTGAACATCCTCCGTCATGCCAACGCGGGCAGCCAGAAGCAGGATGTGGATGCCGAGACCACGCCGTTGCGCCACCCCGAGTACTATGCATACGACCTGAACATTGCCGACATCGCCGAGGTGTGGCGGCGCGGCAGCGTGATTGCTTCGTGGCTATTGGACCTGGCCGCCATCTCTCTGCTCGATAGCCCGGACCTGGCGAAGTTCTCTGGACGCGTATCGGATTCAGGGGAAGGGCGCTGGACGATCGCCGCCGCCATCGACGAGTCGGTTCCGGCGCCCGTCCTCAGCGCCGCGCTCTACGAACGATTCAGCTCGCGCGGCGAAGATGACTTTGCCGAAAAGGTGCTGTCGGCGCTGCGCTTTCAATTCGGCGGCCATGAGGAAAAGGCCGCTGGCAGAAAGGCCGGCGCCTGATGGCAAGGCCCCATTCGGACACTCTGGTGATCTTCGGTGTGACAGGAGATCTGGCCCACAAGATGATCTTCCCGGCACTCTATGCGATGGTGAAGCGAGGCGCGCTCAAGGTTCCGGTTATCGGCGTCGCCTTTCCAAAGTGGAGCATGGCGCGTTTGCACAAGCGTGTGACGGACAGCATTGAGCGATCGGGCGGAATCGATAACAAGCGCGCATTGCAACAGCTTCTGTCCCTGCTCAAGTATGTGAGCGGAGACTATAAAGACCCAGGCACGTTCACAGCGATCAAAGAAGTGCTGGGCAAGGCGCGGCGACCCGCGCACTATCTGGCGATTCCACCGGCGCTCTTTGAAACCGTGATCGAAGGCCTCGGCGCCGCGAAACTGGCTGAGCATGCCCGCGTTATCGTCGAAAAGCCCTTTGGCCGCGACCTGGCCTCCGCACGGGAGCTCAATCAAGTTGCGCATTCGGTGTTCCCGGAAGACTCAATCTTCCGCATTGATCACTTCCTCGGGAAGGAGGCGATCATGAATATCCTCTATTTCCGCTTCGCCAATTCGTTCCTTGAGCCGATCTGGAACCGTAACTATGTGGCCAGCGTCCAGATCACTCTATCGGAGAGTTTCGGCGTGGGGAAGCGCGGCGGGTTTTACGAGACCGCCGGCTGCTTGCGCGACGTAATCCAGAATCACCTCTTCCAAGTGGTCGCGCTGCTTGCCATGGAACCACCCGCGGGACGGGACTTTGGCGCAGTGCACAGCGAGAAGGCCAAGGTCTTTCGAGCCATGCGGCCCCTGACGCCGGACGATGTGGTCCGCGGGCAGTACGCAGGTTACCGTGACGAGCCGGATGTAGCGAAGCGCTCTGACGTTGAGACCTTCTGCGCCCTGCGGCTCTTCATCGATTCGTGGCGGTGGGAGGGTGTGCCGTGGTACCTGCGCTCCGGCAAATGCCTGCCAGACACTGCGACCGAGGTGCTGGTGGAGTTGAAGCCGGCGCCGCAGAGGCTTTTTGCCGACTCTGAGCCGCAGACAGGCCGATCAAACTACTTGCGCTTCCGGCTCTCCCCCAACCCTGCCATCGCTCTTGCCGCACGCGTCAAGCTCGCAGGCAAGGATTTTACCGGAGAGCAACGAGAGCTCTACCTGTCGGAAGAGCGGTCGGGAGACGAAACGCCCTACGAGAGGCTTCTCGGGGACGCCATGGCCGGCGACGGCGCGCTCTTCACGCGTGAAGACGCTGTAGAGGCAGCGTGGATGGTTGTCGATCCGATTCTCAAGACCCATCACCGCGTTCGCTCTTACAAGCGTGGCAGCTGGGGACCCAGGGAGGCCGGCACGATCATCGCTGCAGACGGCGGTTGGCATAATCCCAGCAGCGCAGACTCATCCGGATGATGGGCCCGAGATGCGGCGTCATCTTGAGGCAAGCTCTCCTTCGGGTAGTGGTTGGGCTAAGCAACCCCTGGCGACGATCAACATGGTGTTCAGTCTTGCTCAGGCATGGGGCCTTCTGGCTGCCGGCCCGGCAAGCCTTGTGAGACGGAAAGAACAGACGGCTGGTGCGCGTTCTGCTCTGGCAACTGGTCGAGGAGGACCACATTGAGCAACGACTTGTGAACCTGGATGCGGCCGTCGTAACTGACAAAGCCAAGCTTGCGAAAGCGATTCATGAAGAAGCTGACGCGCGACCGTGTGGTGCCGATCATCTCAGCCAGGGTTTCCTGCGTAATGGGAGGAATGAAGCGTTCCGGCTCCCCTGGCTTGCCGAACTCCGCCATCAGTAACAAGATTCGCGCCAATCGCTTTTCGCTGGAGTTGAAAAGCTGGTCCACCAGATCGGCCTGGGTGCGCATGCTGCGCTCCAGCACGAACTTCAGGAACAGGTCGGATAACGCATGTTCTTGATGAATGACACGGATCATCTCCTCCCTTGTGATCTTGAGTGCAGTGCAGGTGTCGATGGCTGTGGCCGTTGACAAACGCAACCCGGGCACCGCCGCGAGCGCCCCCTCGCCAACGAAGTCGCCAGGGAAGAGCAGCGTGATTGTGGCCTCTTTGCCGTTCTTGGAAACAACGGTGATCTTGGCCCGGCCACGCTGCAGATAAAAGATGGAATCTGCCTGATCTCCCTGGGAGAAGAAGTTATCCTTCCCCTTCAATTCGACGATTCTTCGACCAAGGCCGGCATGCGCAAGATAGGCGGCAGGGTCAAATTGGGGGTTGTTCCTATCACTTATAAGCATGAAGCCTCTTTCGATACGGTCCGGAAGTGGATTGCAGGCTGCGGTGTGCGGATCAAAGGCTGGGAGGAGCTACTTGGATTCGAAGAGCATTCCGCGCAGGCTGAGCGGCAACGCAGGCCCCAAGCCGCTACTCTGGGGATAGACCGCAACAATCGGGACAGAGTTCCCGCACTGCAGAGGCCGCTGCACTAAGGTCTTGCTAATTTTCGCCCCGGCTCAAGGGCTTTGTCTGTTCTGTTTTGCTCGATCTCGGGGGAATTTTATGGACCCGATTGAGGTCGCATGTTGAAGAATCTGCAAAAAGTACTTGTGGAAAGAGGAGGACGCCGTATCGAGCATTGCTGCACGGCGAGCAAATAGGGGCAGAATGCACATCCAAGCACCTGAGAGGATTGGAGGATGAAGAAGCTGGCGAGCGCCACCGATCCCCTCTGGTACAAAGACGCGATCATCTATGAACTCCACGTTCGCGCCTTCGCCGACTCGAACGGCGACGGCATCGGGGACTTCCCCGGACTGCTTTCGCGGCTCGACTACCTCCAGGACCTCGGCGTCACCTGCATCTGGCTTCTTCCTTTTTTCCCCTCGCCCCTGCGCGACGACGGCTACGACATCGCCAACTACGTCGACGTCAATCCGTCCTACGGAACATTGAGCGATTTCAAGGCGTTTCAGGACGCAGCGCATGGGCGGGGCATGCAGGTGATGATCGAGCTGGTCATCAATCACACCAGCGATCAACACCCATGGTTCAAGGCCGCCCGCCTGGCGCCGCCCGGCTCAGCAGCACGCGAGATGTACGTCTGGTCCTCCACCAACAAGCTCTTCGAGGGCGCCCGCGTTATCTTCACCGACTCGGAAAAATCCAACTGGACCTGGGACGTGACGGCCAAGGCCTACTACTGGCACCGCTTCTTTTCGCACCAGCCGGACCTCAACTTCGATAACCCCCAGGTGATGGAGGAAGTCTTGAAGGCTATACGCTTCTGGTTGGACATGGGCGTGGACGCGCTGCGCATGGATGCCATCCCCTACCTGGTGGAGCGCGACGGCACTTCCTGTGAGAATCTGCCGGAAACTCATCTTGTCGTAAAGAAGATTCGGGCCGCCATCGATGCCGAATACGGAAACCGTCTGATTCTGGCGGAAGCCAACGAGGCGCCCGCCGACGTCCGGCCCTACTTTGGCGATGGCGACGAGTGCCAAATGGCCTTCCACTTTCCCCTGATGCCGCGCATTTACATGGCGCTTCGCCAGGAAGACAGGCAGCCGATCACCGACATCATGGCCCAGACGCCCGCCATTCCGGATAACTGCCAATGGGGTCTGTTTCTTCGCAATCACGACGAACTCACCCTGGAAATGGTCACCGACGACGAGCGCGACTACATGTACTTTGCCTATTCGGCAGACCCGCGCATGCGCGTCAACGCTGGAATCCGGCGCCGGCTGGCGCCCTTGCTCGACAACAACCGCCGCCGCATCGAATTGTTGAACTCGCTTCTGCTCAGCTTTCCCGGCACACCCATCCTGTACTACGGCGACGAAATCGGCATGGGCGACAACATCTACCTCGGCGACCGCAACGGCGTGCGGACCCCCATGCAGTGGAACTCGGACCGCAACGCCGGCTTTTCAAAGTGCGACCCCGCCCGGCTCTACTTGCCCATTGTCATGGATCCCATCTACGGCTACCAGGCGGTCAATGTCGAGGCTCAGCTCAGCGACCAATCGAGCCTTCTGCACTGGATGCGCAACATGATCGCCTTGCGCAAGCTCTTCCAGGTCTTCGGCCGTGGAACCTTGCATTTCCTGAGCCCGGCGAACCGCAAGATCCTGGCCTACCTCCGCGACCTGGAGCGTGGCGACGGCACGCACGAGACCGTTCTCTGCGTGGCCAACCTCAGCCGCTTTGCCCAACCTGTCTCCCTCGACCTTGCCGGCCAAAACGGAGCCGAGCCCGTTGAGATGCTGGGCTATGTGCCATTCCCGGCCATCACCGAAGCCCCTTACGTGCTCAGCCTCGCTCCGTACTCCTTTTTATGGCTCGAACTCCAGTCCCCAGGTGTCAGGCCAAAATAGTCCTCATCCCCTTGTGCTGGCATAGCGGTCCGGTCAACGCGTCTGGCTGCATCCAGGCTGGTCAATTGGAGACTGTGGAAAGCCTGCAATTGTTTTAATATCAGATTCCCGAGTGAGCATGGCGACAACAGATTCAATTCCCGGCGTCATCACGCCTTGCGCGCGTACCGGCAGAGGACTCCTCGTCGTGCTCGCAGCCATGGCACAGGAGCAACTCGAAAGTGTCCTTGCCAGTCTGACCGATTCCTTCCCGGCGGAAGACCTGCTTGTTGCTTCCCCGGACGCGCGCCCCGGAAACTCCAATTCATCTCTCCGAATCCTGGCGGCTCCCGCGGCAGACGCTTGCTGGACTCTCACCGCGGCTGAATTTGCCAACGCTTACCCTCTCGCAGCCAAGAACGAGGCGCGCGCCATCCTCATGCTGGGTCCGGAGTCCTGCCTGCTCGCTTCGTCCGAACTCCGCGGCCTTGCCAACGCCGTTCTCACCACCCCCGCCGATCTTGTAGTTCCTTCGTACGATCTGCCGCCACGCGCGGGCCTGGTCAACTCCGCAATTCTTTATCCGCTCACCCGCGCGCTGTTCGCCTCCCGCGTGCGCTTTCCTTTGGCGGTCGATCTCGGCCTCTCGCTTCGCATGGCGGAACGGATGGCCGGCGCAGCCCGGCGCTTTGTCGTGAGCAACCAGGGCGAAGCGCCTCTTTGGCCGGTCAATGAGGCCACAGTAGCCGGGTTCGCCATCGACCAGGTGGAGGTTGGCCGGCGCGTTCAGCCTCCACCCGCCGGTCCCGACCTCAACACCATCCTCCCCCTGGTCACCGGGGCACTTTTCTCCGATATCGACGCCAAGGCAGCATCCTGGCAGCGTTTTCGTCCGTTGCCGTCCGCATGCGATGTCCTGCCCGAGCCGCAAGCACCCACCACCAACGCGGCCGCAGAGATTTCCCCGATGCTCCAGGCCTTTCGCCTGGCCTGCACCAATCTTCAAGAAATCTGGTCCATCGTTCTACCGCCGCACTCGCTGCTTGCACTCAAGCGGCTCTCGGCAACAGACGCCGCGGTATTCCGCATGCCCGATAGCCTCTGGGCGCGCATTGTCTATGACTTTCTGCTCGCCCACCGGCTGCGGAGAATCAATCGCGGACATCTCCTCGGCGCGCTTATACCGCTTTACCTTGCATGGGTGGCGAGCCACTTCAACATAACCGACTCCGGAACCAATTCGGAGCACCATATAGAGGCAGTCGCCGCTGCTTTCGAGGCCGACAAGACGTACCTGGTCTCACGCTGGCGATGGCCCGACCGGTTCAATCCATGAGTGCCCGCCAATCAAACCCGCTTCCAGAACGGAGTAAGAGAGTCGATTCAAGGAGTGAATTCTATGCATAACATTCTTGCCGCAATGCTCCAGCCGGACACATCCCAGACTTCGCAACCCTCGTATGCCGTCGATACCTCAATCTGGCACCAAATGTCCGACGCGCTTCATCAGTCGATTTACCGGGTCCTTTCCCTGCTGATCTCCATTCTGCCCGGTATCCTGGCCCTCATCATGTCCACGGCGGCGTTTGTCCTGATCGGCATCGTGGTATCTGCGGTGCTCCGGCGTGGGCTGACTGCCGCCAAGTTTGACGATCGCCTCGCCCGTGGCCGGGGCAACGTCAACTGGGCGCCATCAGCTTCCCCCACTGCGCTCATCGGCCGGGTTTCCTTTTGGGTATGCGTATTGCTCGGACTCATCATAGGCATCTCGGCCTTCGACGCATCCTTCGCGACAGCCAAACTGCTGCCGAGTTCGCTCATGCCCTACCTCTCGCGTGTGGTGGGCGCTATATTGCTGCTCATCGCCGGCACTCTCATCGCGCGCTTCCTGGCGCGGTCGGTTCTTATCGAGGCCGTGAATGCGCAGCTTGAATACGCGCGGATCCTGTCGCTCGGCATCAAATGGCTGGTACTCGTGCTCACCGCAGCCATGGTCCTCGACCACCTCCAGCTCGGCGGCAATGTGGTCGATCTGGCCTTTGCCATCCTCTTCGGGGGCATTGTGCTCACGCTCGCTCTCGCCGTGGGTCTTGGCTCCCGCGACCTCGTCAGCCGTTCGCTCGAAAGCCGCGCTGAACGTTCTGGAGGGCACAGTGCTGCGGCTCCGGCCACTCCAACCACCGCGCCTGACGAATCCATCCGGCATTTCTGAGCAATTCGCACTGCAATGGATGCAGTCGATATTCTGCGGCCCGGGGCCTGGCCGGTGTGCCGGCTGAAGAGGAGCGCGTCTGTAACGCAATAGCTCCAGAAGTCCGGTGAACCGGCAAGAACAGCACGGTGCTGTTCAGTGAGCCCATGCTCCCAATGCCGTTTGGCGTCATTTCTTCAACAGCTTGGCGGGTTGGCCTTCCGGCGGCAGTCCGAATACGCCGAATAATGTCCATTGCGCGGGAGGGTGTTCCAAATAGCACAGGAAAGAAGGACAGATTTGTATAGAAGAGAGCAGGGGGACCTGACGTGAAATTCTTTCGCATGCGGTTGATTCTGGCGCTGGTGGTGGGAATCACACTGGTCTCTGTCGCCTCGACGTATATCGAGGTGCTGACTCACAATCACGCGATGCGAGAAGAGCTGAAGCGTAGAACCGCGTGGCAGTGCAAGAGCCTGCAATCGGAGATGGAGAAGTCGATGGCCGGAGGCCAGGCGGTGGAGATTGCCGCACAGGCTGTGCGGCTGCGCTCGCAAAATGAGGCGTTGGGGCTGGGTGTCTATGACCTTCAGGGAGGGTTGGTGACCGAAGCGGGTCCTGCCGGGGTATTCAATGCACTGCCGCGCGGCCCGCTGGACAAGGCGATCAAGCAAGGCGCTGACTCTTCTGTTTTCGGCCACCAGGACCATTGGCAGTGGCTGGAAGAGGCGATTCCACTGCATGTCGCCGGGCACACGGCAGGAGCGCTGGTGGTTCTCGAGGACGCCAGTTCGATTCGGGCGGAGGGCGCGCAGGTGTGGCGGCAGAGCTTTTTGCGGATTGCCGCTTTCGTTCTGTTGATCGTCTGTGTGACGCTGCTGATGGTTCGCTGGTTTTTGATGCGGCCCATGATCCGGGTTGCGGATCGCCTCAGGCGACTGCGCATGGGCAACACGGCCGATATCGAGGACCAGAGTTTCGAGGAGCTAAGTCTCTTTACCCCGCTGGCCCGCGAAGTGGAAACCATGGCGGAGAGCCTCATCGAGGCGCGCGCCGCGGCTGAGACCGAGGCTCGGCTGCGCGATGCCGGCGAACACCTGTGGACCGCCGAGCGGCTGGCCGTGCATATTCGCGAGCGCTTTGGCGCCAGCCGCATCTTTGTCATGTCCAACCGCGAGCCCTACATGCATGTGCGGCAGGGCCGGGAGACGGTGTGCGTGGTTCCTCCCAGCGGCCTGGTAACCGCGATTGAGCCGGTGCTGCGGGCTTGCGACGGCGTCTGGGTGGCGCACGGCAGCGGCAGCGCCGATGCCCAGAACGTCGACGAGTTCGACCACCTGCGCGTGCCACCCGACGATCCCCGCTACACCCTGCGCCGGGTGTGGCTCTCCAGCGAAGAGGAAGCAGGCTACTACGACGGCTTTGCCAACGAGGGGCTGTGGCCGCTCTGCCACATTGCTCACACCCGGCCCATCTTTCGCGCTTCGGACTGGGAGTGGTACCAGCGCGTCAATGAGAAGTTTGCCGCCGCCCTGCTGGAGGAGATGAAAGACAGCGCCAGCCCCATCGTCTTTGTGCAGGATTACCACTTCGCGCTGGTGCCCCAGCTGATCAAGGCAGCGCGCCCGGATGCGCGGGTGGCCATCTTCTGGCACATTCCCTGGCCCAATCCAGAGGCCTTCGGCATCTGCCCGTGGCAAGCCAAGCTGCTGGACGGGTTGCTGGGCGCCGACCTGATCGGATTTCACATTCCGCTGCACTGCAACAACTTTCTCTCCACCGTGGACCGTGTTCTGGAGGCGCGCACCGACCGCGAACACATGACCGCCCGGCGGGAAGGGCACATCAGTGCCGTGCGCCCCTATCCGGTGAGCGTGGCCTTTGACGGATCAAAGCCAGAGCGGAGAACACCGCGGCCCAAGCGCGACGAACTGCTGGAGAAGTTCGGCCTGCACTGCGAACGCATGATCATTGGCGTGGACCGCATGGACTACACCAAGGGAATCGTCGAGCGGCTGGTTGCGATCGAGCGCCTGCTGGAGGAGCATCCCTGGTACCTGGAACGGCTGACCATGGTGCAGATTGCCGCGCCAAGCCGCACGCGCATTCCCAGCTATGTGAATCTGCGCCGCCGGGTCGAGGAGACCGTGGAACGCATCAATCAGCGCTACCAGACATCCCTCTGGAAGCCGGTCCTGCTGATCGAGCAGCAGTACAGCCACGAAGAACTGGACCCCTGGTACCGCGCGGCCGAGGCATGCCTGGTGACCTCGCTTCACGATGGGATGAACCTGGTGGCCAAGGAGTATGTGGCCGCACGCGACGATGAGGACGGCGTGCTGGTGCTGAGCAAGTTTACGGGCGCGGCCACTGAGCTGTTGGATGCCCTGATCGTAAATCCCTACGACCCTGAAGGCGTCGCCGAGGCCATCCATCAGGCCCTGGAGATGGACCGCCCCGAGCGGCGCATGAGGATGCAACGGATGCGCAATCACGTGATGGACCACAACATCTATCGCTGGGCGGCCAGCATACTGGGCGACCTGCGTGATTTGCGCATGGAGATCCCGAAGGCCACCGATTCAAAACACCCCTCGCCTGCATCTGTTGCGCCAGTTGAAGTTGCACTTCGCCAACTGGCCTAGAAATGAGTGTCCAGTGACGGCCGCGGCGGCTGGAAGGCTGATGCGGTTCATCCAATATGCGCGGCAAAAACTCCAGGGGCTGCGCTCATCCTGATGCCACATGGCAGAGCGCCTGCCGCAGCCGCGCCATCGGCGTGGGATAATGCTCTATATTCCTGCCTCTCCAAATTCTGGTACTGCTCTGGATCACCCCTGGTCAGCGCAAGTCACTCTTGCCGAGCACCGAAGCAGTCCCCTGCAAAGAAGCGTCCCCCCGGAGCTACCACAGTGCGAACTTGGCTGGGGGTGGAGCGAAGCGGACGACCATGGAGAGCGTTTCTTCTATGTTGTTGTATTTACGGAAGATAAGCTGGCCGGCATGGACAGCCTTGGAAAGGCTGTTGGCGGAGGGAGAGGGATTCGAACCCCCGGTACCCTTGCAGGCACAACGGTTTTCAAGACCGCCGGTATAAACCGCTCACCCATCCCTCCGCGGGCGTGGGGCTGTTTTCGATTGTACGTCGAAACCGCAAGCTTCCGGCAGGGTTTGCCGAGGCGGGGGCACGCGGCTCCGTCGCCAAGGGGGGGACGGCGCGCACGCGGCAGCTCTTGTGGGGAGTGGCAGGCGCAGATTCTCAGCCAGCAAAACTGTTGAAATCACGGCGCCTGTGCGGCGAGGAGTGTTACAACAGAGGTGCATGGCCAAGCGAATGAAACCAGGAGCTGAACCGCAACCGGGGCAGGCAGTGAGCCTGCGCACGCTGGGCGAGTATCTGAACCTGTCGCCGGCCACCATCTCGCTGGTTCTGAACAATGCACCTGGAGTGCGCTCGATTCCGCAGGAAACCAGGGACCGGGTGACCGAGGCGGCGGCAAAATTCGAGTACCGGCCCAGTTTCTATGCACGATCGCTGCGCAAGCGCCAGACCTTCACGGTGGGCGTGCTGGTGCCGGATCTGAACGACCACTATGCCGCGCAGGTGTTGGCCGGGGTGGAAGAGTTCCTCATCGAGGAGGGCTACTTTTATCTGACCGCCAGCCATCGCCGCAAGCCCGACCTGATTGAGGAGTACCCGCGCCTGCTGATTGACCGCTCGGTCGAAGGGTTCGTCCTGATCGACACGGTCCTGGAGCACAGCATGAAGCTGCCGGTGGTGGCGGTGGCCGGGCATCGCAAGATTGAAGGCGTAACCAACGTGGTGCTGGATCAGCGGCGGGGAGCGGAACTGGCGCTGCGCCACCTGGTGCAGTTGGGGCATCGAAAGATCGCCTTCATGCGCGGCGGCAGCCACAGTTCCGACGCCGACGACCGCTGGGAATGCCTGATGGCGGTGGCCAAGGAGTACAAGCTGGAGGTCCCGCCCGAGTTGACCGTGCAACTGATGTTGCGGGTTTCGACCCCGGAACTGGGCTATGCGCCAGCCAATGAACTGATCGCCCGCGGAGGGGATTTCACGGCCGTTGTATGCTACAACGATGAGTCCGCCATCGGCGCGATTCGGGCATTCATGGATCACGGCCTGCGGGTTCCGGAGGATATCTCGGTGGTGGGTTTTGACGACATCCAGAGTGCTGCCTTCCACAACCCCAGCCTGACCACCATTCGCCAGCCGCTGAATCAGATGGGCGTGGTGGCCGCGCGGATCCTGCTGCAGCGGATTCGCGGCCAGGCGACCTTCCCGGATTCGGTGCCGATTCTGCCGGAGCTGGTAGTTCGTGAGTCGACCTGCCCTCCCAGTGCGAAGCATCCGCGCGGCAAGCGGAGCTGAAGAGCCGCGCCGCGAGCCGGTTGGAGCTGGAGCCGTAATCCATCGGAGCATTGTCATCTCACATGCGGTTTTTGCATCCGGGTGCGAGGGGACTTTGTCTCGAAGAAGTTGCCGCTGGCTTGCCCGGTCCCGCAAAGAGCGCAAGAGAAATAGCGGTAACCGCGGGTCCCTGGGGGCGTCTAAAGACTGCAGCTTCAAACCCAGAAAGACCGCAACCGGCCTGGCGCTGGAATACCAGGACAAGGCATGGGCGGATAGACTGGGTTTCTTTGAGACGCAAGCGGGTGCGCAAGGGGATTTGGCGATGAGGAAGCTGGGACTTCTGTTGCTTTTGGCGGCGATGGCTCTGCCGGCGTTCGGCGCCCGGCGAGTTACCGTGGAACAGTTGCAACAGTTGCTGCTCGCGGCTGCCGGCAAGCCGGACGAAGAGGTGGCCCGCCAACTCACAGATCTGCAACTGAGCGAGCGGGCCAGTACTGCCCGCCTGGCGCAGTGGAAGGCGGAGTTACCCGGTCCTAAAGCACAGCAGGCGCTGGTTGCGCTGGTGGATGAGTCGGCCTTTCTCGACCTTCCGGCGGCGGAGCTTCCCGTCCTGGGTACGCCGGACTTTGCCACCCAGCGCCGCATCATGTCTGCCGCCGTGGAGTATGTCAGCAAGACCATTCCCAAGTTACCCAATTTCTTTGCCACCCGAAGCACTTCAAGCTACGAAGATACGCCGCAGGAGCATGGCCTTGGGCGCATCGAATTCACGGGTTACCAGCCCATGCATTCTGTGGGTAACTCCGCGGTGACCGTGCTTTATCGCGAAGGCAAGGAGATCGTCGATGCGGGCGCGGCCACAGGCAAAAAGGCGCAGCCCGAGGCACAGGGTTTGACGACGTGGGGCGTGTTCGGTCCCATTCTCGGCACGGTGCTGGTGGATGCCGCCAAGAGCACGCTGGCCTGGAGCCACTGGGAGCAGACCTCTGCGGGTCCACTGGCGGTATTCCGCTATGCGGTTCCCAGGGAGAAATCGAACTACGAGGTCAAGTTCGCCGTGGGCCGGTATGTGCTGCGCAAGCTTACGGGCTATCACGGAGAGTTGGCGATCGACCCGGCCGGCGGGGCCATCCTGCGCCTGACGGTGGAGGCGGACACCAAGACGGCCGATGCGATCGACAAAGCGGACATCCTGGTGGAATACGGCCCCGTGGAGATTGGCGGCAAGACGTATATCTGCCCGCTGAAGAGTGTTTCCATTTCGCAGGCGCCGGTGATTCACGCCGCGCTGGGCTACTATTTCTCAGGAACTTTCCCAGGGACGAGACAGACGCTGCTCAACGACGTGGCCTTTGGGCAATATCACCTGTTCCGCGCCGAGGCGCGCATCCTGACGGGGAACGGCCCGGAAGAGGCGGAGAGTTCTCCTGCGGTCACAGCCGAGGCCAGCGCGGCGGAAATACCGTCTGCGCAGCAAGATGCCGGTTTGCCGGCCACGCCAGCAGTGCCGATCGGTACTGGCGCGGCGAGCGATCAAGCTCCCTCGGCCAAGGAGAGCGCAGCGGCTGTGCCGGCACCCATGCCTCCAGCGGAGGCGCCCGAGATCAGTGTTGCGGAGGCAAGCGGGCTGCCGGAGTCTGCCCAGACGACCGATACCGGGGTACCGCAGGCGGGCTTTGTTCTGCGCACCACCGCGCGCCTGGTGGACGTGGGCGTGGTGGTGCGCGACAAGAAGGGGCACCCCGTAACCGATCTCAAGCGGGAAGACTTTGAGATTCTCGACGACGGAGACCGGCAACAAATTCAGTTCTTCACGCCGCCGGGCGGCGGTTCGGCGGAGTCCGCGAGCCCGGCGGGGCAACAAGCCGGCAGCACGCCTGCCCAGCCCATGTTCAGCAACCGGCGCGAGCCGGGCGCAGGGCAGGGAAGCGGAGGCAATTTCACCATCCTGCTGATCGACGGCAGCAACCTGGCGTTTGTGGATTTGAACCGGGCACGCGGGGAGATCCTGCGCTTTCTGGGCTCGCTCGCGGCAGGCGAACGCGTGGGTCTTTACGCCATGAAGACGCAGGGTTACGAGGTCCTGCTGGAGCCGACCGGCGACCGCGCACAGTTGGAGGCAAGACTGACCCAGTGGACGCCCAGCGCGCAGGACCAGGCGCGGGCGCAGAGTGAGGAACGCCGCAACCGGCAGCAGTTCGACACGGTCCACAGCAAGGAAGACCTGGCCTATGTGAATGGCAACAGCAGCGAACAGCCGGATTCGAGCGCATCCGTCGATCCGGAACTGCGCGACTTCGGCAGCAATCCGGGGCGGGAGGCGCTATCGATACTGGTGGGTGTGGCGCGGCATCTGGCGGCGATTCCCGGCCACAAAAACCTGGTGTGGGTGACCAGCGACAACGTGCTGGCCGACTGGACCGACCGGGCGGTGAGCATTCAAAAGGGCAGTAAATTCATTGAGAAATTTGCCCTGCAAGCGCAGGAGGCTATGAACGAGGCGCACACCAGTGTGTATCCGCTGGACGCTTCGTCGCTGGAGGCTGGCGGAATTGGCGCCGACATTGGTACGCGGAATGTGCTTGCCGTGGGGCGTTCGGACCGCGACAAGGCTACCGCGTCCCTTGGCGATGCCGCGCCCGGCATGAAACCCGGCCGCGCCACGGCCGCCATGCAGCAGGATTTGCACTCCATTCAGGGGCCGATGCGCGAGGTGGCTGAAGCCACCGGCGGACGCGCCCTGCGCCGCGCCGGCGACCTGGCCGCGGAGTTGGACGGGGTGGTGGAGGATGGGCTGGCGACCTATCAGCTGAGCTTTACGCCTGACGTGCCGGCCGACGACAAGTACCACCGGTTGACGGTGAAGTTCGTCACGCCGCGCGAACTGACGCTGCGCTACCGCACAGGCTACCTCTACCAGCGGGACGCGGCCACGCTCAAGGAGCGCTTCCACGAGGCGGTGTGGCAGCCGGTCGACGTGAGTGAGATCGCGCTCAGCGCCGATCTGGCCGCGGCCTCCAAGGGCGCCACGCTCAAGCTCAACATTCCCGCAAACGATCTTGCCCTGGCGCAGCAGGGCGAGCTTTGGACGGATAGGTTGGATGTTTTCCTGGTTGAACGGGACGATGCCGGGCAGCATGCGAAAGTTACCGGGCAAACACTGGGTCTGCGGCTGAAACCGGCGACTTACCAGGAGATGTTGCGCGACGGGATTCCCTTCGACCAGACAGTGGATAGCACGCTGCAAAGCGGGTCGGTGCGGATCATCGTGGTGGATGAAAACTCCGGCCGGATGGGCTCGGTAACCGTGCCCGCGGCGGCGCTCGCAGCGAAACATTGATCCAGGGAGCGTTCTCGCGGGCAGGGTGAATGGGTTAGGATTTGGCCGTAACCAGAAAGGCGGATTGCGCTATGCGGAGACTCGTATTCCTCTTGTTGCTGGCCGGAATTGCGTTCCCGGCGATTGCGGAAAAGAAAGCTGCGATAGAAAAGGTAACCGTGGCGCAGTTGGAGCAGGCGCTGGCTGCGGCCCAGAGCAAGACGGATGCGGAAGTGGCGCAGCAACTCTCCGGCATGGAACTGGCCGAACGGCTGAGTACGGCCACGCTCAAGCGCCTGGATGCCGCTCTGCCGGGCGAAAAGGCCAGGCAGGCGCTGCTGATTCTGGCCGATTCGTCGGCCTTCCTCGACCCTCCCGCGGCGGAGATTCCGGCGGACCCCATGCCGGACCCGGCAGAAACGCGCAAGATGCTGGTGGCGCTGGTGAACTACGTGAATACGACCGCCCGCCAGTTGCCCAATTTGCTCGCAGAGCGCGATACGACCGGTTTCGAGGACCGGCCGCAGGAGGACGTGCAAGGGGAGACCGGCCTGACGACATTGATCTACCTTCCCCTGCACTTTGTGGGCAAATCCAGCGTGGTGGTCACCTACCGCGATCATCGGGAGGTGGTGGACGAGAAGGCGGCCAAGGCACTGAAGCATGGACCGCAGATTAGCGGTTTGGCTACATCGGGAGAGTTCGGGCCGATCCTGAGCAGGGTGCTCGCCGATGCGATTCAGGGCAAGATTACCTGGGGCCGCTGGGAAGAGGGTGCGGAGGGCAAGGAAGCTGTCTTCCACTACGTGGTGCCCAGGGAGAAGTCGCACTACGAAGTGCAGTTCTGCTGTGTGGTGAATGGATTCAGCAGCGCTGGGCAACCCGAGATGGAAGTCTTCAAGGAGAACGCGGCGTATCACGGGGAGCTTGCCTTCGATCCGGCCAGTGGAACCATCCTGCGCATCACGGCGGAGGCGGATTTGCTGCCGAACGAACTGGTATCGCGGGCAGGGATGATCGTGGAATATGCGCCGGTGGAGATCGGCGGGAAGAGCTTCGTCGGTCCCGCGAAGAGCGTCTCCATCCTGCTGGCGCATACGGCAACGCATGAAGGCGCGTATTCCCGGTCGGATTACAAGGGCTCCGCAAAGACCTTTCTCAACGATGTGGTCTTCGGCAAATACCGGCGCTTCGGCTCGGAGATGCGGATCCTGACCGGGGACAGCGAAGCGCCGAATCAGTCTTCAGGGCCCGCCGCGGCGGACGCGCCGTATGCCGCTCCGCCAAGAGCGCCGACCCATTGATGGGAGCAGCAAACAAGGGGAGCCAATGCGGCTCCCCTCGGTGTTCGACCAGTTCTCGTATTGCGGCAGAGTGAGTCTCTTGTATCCCACCCTGGCAGCAAGAACAAGAACGCTGCGAGGGTGGGGCACCCAACTTTTGTTGGGATGCAAGCCGAGTTACTGTTTGCCTTGCAACTCGTCGGCCAGGGCGTTGGCGTTGTAGAGCTTGCGCAGGCCTTCGATCATGCCCGCGGAGTGCACCGCGACCGCCCGGTTCCGTTCGCCTTCATAGACGAAGTCGCCGGCCAGGGACTCGATGTTGCCGTCGAAGATGAGGCCCACCAGTTCGCCGCTGCGGTTGACCACCGGCGAGCCGGAGTTGCCGCCGATGATGTCCCCGGTGGAGACGAAATCGAGGGGCGTGGCGAGGTCCAGCTTGCTCAGACCGGCTGCTTGTTTGGGCGTCAGGTCGAAGGGCGGCTGGTTGCTGAAGCTGGCGGCGCGGTCATAGAGCCCATAGAAGGTGGTGAAGGGCGGAGCGATGGTGCCGTTGTAGGGGTAGCCCTTGACCGTTCCGTAGCTCAGCCGCAGGGTGAAGGTTGCGTCGGGATAAGCCTCCTTGCCATAGACCAGGAAGCGGGCCTTGCCCAGCTTTTCGCCGGCCGGGATCAGTACGCTGGTCAGGGTGTCGCGCATGTGTTTGCTGGAGGCGCGCACAATGGGGTCCACGCGCCGCGCGGCCACGATCATGGGATCGGTGGAAGCGGCCACGGCGGCCTCGCCGCCATCGATGAGCGACTTGCGGAAAGCCGGGTCGGCCAGCTTGGTGCCGTCCACCAGGGCGTCTACCGTCTTGTCTACGTCCCCGCCCTGCACGATGGCCTGCACATAAGCGTCGTCCTTACCCAGTTTTTCCTGGGCCAGCTTGAGGGCCGCGGCCATGAACAGCTTCTCGGTGGAGGGATAGACCGGCGCGGGCGAGAGCATCTGGAACTTGAGCGACTCCAGCCCGGCGTCGTGGAACTGGGGCAGGCGCTCGCCATCGGGCTTTTTGATCTCGGCCACATATTGCACAATCTGGAGCGCGAGCATGAACAGGCGGCTGTCGGTGCGGCGGAAGAACTGGCCCTTTACCTCCGGCTTCACCTGCTCCTCGACGCGGGCAATCGTGTCCCAGGCGTCGCCATAGGCCTTTTGCCATTCGGGATTGGCGGCTACCCTGGCGCGAAAATCGTCTTCTTCGGTCTGTTTCTTGGCCAGGATGGCCTTGTCAGCCAGCGCCACGGCGCGGCCTTCATAGACCTTGAGGCTGTTTTGCAGGCCGAAGATGGTGCTGCCCACCAGCCGCGCCTGCTCCGGCCCCTCAGCGGCAAAGGCCTGGGCGGTGGCGATGCGGCGCTTCAGGTACTCAGTGACGGCCGGTCCGATCACATCGCGCTGCACCAGCAACTGGGCCACCGTGTCGTCGCGCGAGGTGGTGCCGGGATGGCCGGAGATGAAGATCAGCTCGCCGGGAGCCGCGCCCTTGGCGCTCCATTTCAGGTAGTTGTCGGTGTGCAGAGGTTTGCCGTTCTCATAGACGCGGAACAGGGCCATATCCAGGTCGTAGCGCGGATAGGTGAAGTTATCCGGGTCGCCGCCGAAGAAGGCGGCCTGCTGCTCGGGTGCAAACACCAGGCGCACGTCGGTGTATTCCTTGTATTGGTAGAGCCAATATTCGCCGCCTTGATAGAAAGAGACCACGTCGGAGCGCAGGCCGGTCTTGTCCTTGCTCTCCTTTTCGATGGCCGCGATCTCAGCGTCACGAGCCTTCAGCGCCTTGGCGTCGTCGGCAATGCCTTTGGCCGCGTCCTGCACCTGCGCGGTTACGTCGCGCATCGCCACCAGCACATCGACTGCAAGGTCCGGGGACTTCATCTCCTGATCCGGCGTGGCGGCATAGAAGCCGTTGCGCAGGTAGTCGTGCTCGGCCGTCGAGTTCTTCTGCAATTGGCCGCGGGCCACGTGGTGATTGGTGAGCAGCAGGCCGTTGGGGCTGACAAAGGAGCCCGATCCTCCGTCGTTGAGCCGCACGCTGGAGAGACGCAGATGATCAAGCCATTCCTGCGAGGGCTTGAAGTTGTATTTGGCCGCCAACTGCTTGAGGGGCGGGTTGTCAAAGGTCCACATGCCTTCTTCGGCGTGAATCGCGGGCGCAGCGGCCAGCAGCAGAGCGGCCGGGAGCAGCAGAACGGAGCGGAGTGTACGAAAGGACATGGAATTCCTCATTGGGAGACGGTAATGCTGACCGAACTTGCGGTGCTGCTGGTGGCATAGGTGCATGACCCGTCGTATGTGGCGGCGATCAGGTAGGCCCCGGCGGTGCTGAATGTTGTTGGCAGGGTTGCAGTTCCGGCGCTCAACGTTGCGGCGCCGAGCGAAGTCGAGGGCGAGGTTGTAGCGTTATAGAACGTGACCGTCCCGGTTGCCGCTGCGGGGGCAACGGTGGCCGTCAAGGTAACGCTTTCGCTTGTGGTTGGCGTAGTGGTGGATGCAGCGAGCGTGGTGGTGGTGCTTGCAAGGCTGGACGACGGGCTGATCGAGAGTGTCAGCGCATCCGATGTGCTCGCGGCGTACGTGGTCGAGCCACCGTATGCGGCGGTTACCAGGTGCTGCCCGGTTGTGCAGAGGGTCGCCGACTGGGTTGCCGTACCCGAACTGAGGGTAGCGGTTCCCAGCGAAGCTGAAGTGGTGGTGTCAGTGAACAGGACGGTTCCTGTTGCCGCCGAGGGAGAAACCGCGGCCGTCAACATGACGCTTTCGCCCGTCGTAAGCGTGCCCGTGGTAGGAGATGTGAGCGTGGTGCTTGTGGATGTAAGGGTTGTGGATGCGCTTACGGTGAGGGAGAGCGCGCTCGAAGTGCTGGCGGCGTATGTGCTGTCTCCGCCGTAAGTGGCGGTGATCGACATCGTCCCGGCGCTGCTGAAGGTGGTTGACAGGGTGGCAGTTCCTGACGAAAGTGTGCCCGTTCCGAGCGAGGTGGTGCCGGAATAGAACGTAACTGTTCCGGTTGCTGCCGACGGCGAGACCGTAGCCGTTAGGGTGATGGCCGTGCCCACAACCGGCGTGGTGGTTGACGGCGTGAGCGTGGTGGTGGTGGCGGTCGTCCCGGTTGAGCCGTTTGGCGCCTGCCAGAAGTCGCCGCAACCGGCCAGGAACGGCGCGGTTGCGAGCGCGAGTAAGATCAGGGCCTTTCCACTGCGAACTGCTGTGCCTTGCATTCTGCGTCCTCTTCGTTGCGTTGAGGAAGATGGAGGAGAGTGAGAATGTTGCCTCCGATTGCGGAGTCCGCTCTCACGGCTGCGGCATTATCAGTACTTCCACGCCGCTGGCGGCGTCTTTCTGGCGGAAGACCTGTTCGGTGGCCTTCCGGAACTGCTCGGGTTTGGCGTCGGGAATGTCGGTGAAGGTCTGCGGATTGCGGTCGGTGAGTGGGAACCAGGAGCTTTGCACCTGGACCATGATGCGGTGGCCGCGGCGGAAGGTGTGGAAGAGATCGGGCATGGTGAAGTTGAGGTCCGCTTCCTTGCCCGGCGTCAGCGGCTCCGGCTTCTCCCAACTGTTGCGGAATTTGGCCCGGAAGGGCTCGCCGCGCAGCATCTCCTGGTAGCCGCCCATGTGCACCGGCGGTGCGTCCTGGATGCGCTTGTTGCCGTGCCGGCCTTCGTCCGGGTCAGGGGCGTCGTCAGGATAGACGTCGATCAGCTTCACATCGAAATCGGAGTCGGTGCCGGAACTGGCGATCTTCAGCCGGGGCGAGATGGGGCCGGCGATGGTTACGTCTTCCTCCAGCGGACCGGTCTCGTAGACCAGCACGTCGGGCCGGTAGCTGGCAAAGCGCTGATCGTCCACCATGTAGCGCTGGGGCACGGTATCGGTGGTGTAGCCCACAAAGGGCACGGGGTGGCTGGGGTCGCTGACGTAGTCGTCCACGCCCTTGGCCTCCGTGGGCGGATCGAAGCTGAGCTTGCCGCCGGCGTGGAAATAGAGGGTTTTGGCCGCGGCGGCCTTGGGCGGCCAGGTGTCGAATTTGCGCCAGACATTGGTTCCGGTCTCAAAGACCACGGCCTTGGGCTGCGCCGCGCCCTTGCCTTTGAGGTAGTGCTCGAAGAAAGGGAACTGCACGTTGGTGCGGAAGTACTCGCCGGTCTTGGAGTTGAACTCGATGTCGCCCAGGTGGTCGCCGTCGCCGCGCGCCCAGCCGCCATGGACCCAGGGGCCCTCGACCAGCGTGGTGGGAGTGTCGGGATTGAACTTGTTGATGGCGTTGAAGGTCTTGTAGGGGCCGCTGAGATCCTCGGCGTCATACCAGCCGCCCACCACCAGCACCGCGCAATGCACGTTCTTCATGTGGCGCGACAGGTCGCGCGTCTGCCAGTAGGCGTCGTAGGTGTCGTGCTTGGCCTGGTCGGCGAAGAGCCAGTTCGAGCCCTTCAGATAGAGCTTGTCCAGGTTGGCGATGTTGCCCGCCTGAAGGTAGAACTGGTAGCTATCCGGCGTGCCGAAGTCGAAGTTGACTGTCGGTTTGGGCGTCTGCGGCTCCTTCTGCGGATAAAAGAAAACATAGAAACCGAAGTTGGCCGAGAGCATGAAGGTCCCGCCGTGATAGGCGTCGTCGCCCAGGAAGAGGTCGGTCATGGGCGCCTGGGGGCTGGCGGCCACCAGGGCGGGGTGGGAGTCGATGATCGAGGCCGACGTATAGAACCCCGGGTAGGAGATGCCCCAGATGCCCACCTTGCCGTTGTTGTTGGGGACGTTCTTGAGCAGGAAATCGATGGTGTCGTGAGTGTCGGAGGCGTCGTCCACGTCCTGGGGCGACTTCTTGTCGTCGATGTGCGGGCGCATTTCAACGAAATCCCCCTCGCTCATCCAGCGTCCGCGCACGTCCTGGTAAACGAAGATGTAGTCGCTCTTCTCGAACTCCTCAGAGGGGCCGAGGTGCTTGGGATACTGGTCCTCGCCGTAGGGGCCGACGCTATACGGGGTGCGGTCCATGAGGAAGGGGTAGGGGCCGCCGGCGGCGTCCTTGGGGACATAGACCGCTGTGAACAGCCGCTTGCCGTCGCGCATGGGGATGCGGAACTCGTATTTCGTGTAGTGGGCGCGGACGGCATCTTCCTTGGGCGCATCGGGCGCCGGCTGCTGGGCGTGGATGACGGGGAAGCCAAGAGCAAGAACGGCCAGAACGGCGAAGGGGAAGCGGCACAGTTTGGGCATAGGGCAGTAAAGTCTCCTGAGCAAACAGGTTACTCCACCGGAGGGGGGCGCCGGCACACTGGAGGCGTGGAATGTCGTTCAGTTCACGTTGGCCGCCGTCCGGCTCCTCCAGCGCCCCCAAATGATGATTTTCTTATGCGCGGCGGGCCGGGGCGGGTTACCCTATCTTCACAAGCTCTCAAAGCAGCCGCGTGCGCCCTAGAACGCCGGGGCTGTACCTTTTTCCGCCGAAAAGGAGATTCATGTCCACTGAATACCGCAATTTTCTCGCTCTCTCGTATGAGGAGCTGGAAGAACTCAACCTGACAGCCAAGGCTGATCGCGCCAACCGGGTCGCAGCCGACGAGATCCGCGAGAAGCGGTTGAAGTACCTGACCGACGAAAAACGGATCAAGGCCGTGACCGTGCTTTTCAGCGACCTCGAAGGCCGCTTGCACCTGCTGGACTACGACAAGAAGTTCCTGCTGGGCGCCTACGAGAACCTGACCTTCGACGGCTCCTCCATCCGCGGTTTTACCGCGCAGAAGGAGAGCGACCTGCGCTTGGGCATCGACTGGAGCGCCTTCTACTGGGTGCCCGCGGACGTCTTCGGCAACGGCAAGGTAGTGGTTTTCGGCACGGTGCTCGACAAGGACGGCACGGCCTACACCGGCGATCTGCGCGGCGTGCTCAAGGGCTACTCCGACAAGCTGTTCGCGGAGAAGCAGTACACGCTGAACGCGGCCACCGAGATCGAGGGTTTTCTGTTCGCGGGCAAAGATGCAGAACAGAAGTACTGCGAGACCCTCAAGTTCGACTTCATCTCCACCGGCGGCTACTACCACTCCCTGCCGCTGGATCCGCTGCGCCAGTTCATCGACACTTCGGCTGAAGTGCAGCGCGCCATGGGCTTCCAGAACGAGAAGGACCACCCCGAGGTGGCCCCCAGCCAATTTGAGATCAACTACGGCTACGCCGAAGCGGTGGCCGCGGCCGACCAGATTCAGCTTTACAAGCTGTTGACCCGGCAGATCGCCAACAACATGGGCTACACGGCCTGCTACCTGCCCAAGCCCGTGGTGGGCGTCAACGGCAGCGGCATGCACACCAACGTGTCCGTCTCCCAGGGCAAGACCAACCTCTTCTGGGACGAGAAGGGCGTGGAGCAGCTTTCCGGCTTTGGCTGGAGCTTCCTGGACCGCATCCTGACCCATGCGCTGGACCTTTGCCTGGTCTTCAATTCGAGCGTGAACGCCTATCGGCGTCTGGACCCGCACTTCGAGGCGCCCAACCAGATTCGGGCCTCGGCCACGGACCGCGGAGCCATGGTGCGGGTGCCCATCGGCAACCACCGCTCCATGCGGACTGAAGTAAGGGCTGTGGCGCCCGATGCCAACCCCTACCTGGCCTTGTACTCGATCTTCAGGACCGGTATCGACGGGCAAATCTCCGACGCGGACGGCCTGCGTGCCGGCGGACGCTTCCTGCCTGACAACATCCAGCAGGCGATCGAGGACTTCAAGGACTCGAAGTGGATTGCGGAGATCCTGGGCGCGGACGTGCAGGGCCGTTTTGCGGACCTGAAACAGGCCGTGGCCAACCGCTCGCCGCGGGAGCTGGGCTCGATCGTCAAGGCCTCCGAGGTGCAATACCACCACGCGGTCTACAACCAGTCGCTCTGGAGCCAGTTCTAAACCCAGCCATCTGGAACCCTGCCCGGGGGCATTCTCCTCCGGGCAAAGTAATCCAGGGCGGCGCGGCCTCATCGGGCGCGCCGCCCTGGATGCGTCTGCACGGCAGCATTCAGGCTTGCACAGTGTGAGCCTTCCCATTCACGCGAGCCAGCGGCGGCTCAACTTCATCGGCCGATAGCAAGCCATTCACCGTCCTGTAATTTCGCCATGTTTTCATTATTTACGAGGGCTTTACGGATTGTTTGCGGGCAGGGTGCTTTCGCCCCGTTAAATCAAATGAGTTGAATCGATGATCGGAGTCTCCGTGAGTCTTTAAAGAAGCCGAATGCGCCAATGAATCCCCGGATTGTCGCTCAACGACGGGCCACCGTCATGTCATTTCAGTCGAATTGCATTTTTGTGAGGAGAGCCATAATGAAATCAAGGAATGTCTGTTTTCAGCGACGCTTCGCCGGCCTGTTTCTGGCTGCGGCGTTGTGTCTGGTGTTAGCCGGGGTTTCCGCGCTGGCGCAAACGTCGGGTGCGGGAGCCATTAACGGAACAGTGACCGATGCCAGCCTTGCTGTCGTTTCGGGTGCGACGGTGACCGTCACGAACGCCGATACAGGGGTTGCTCATGGCTACACGACCAACTCCGCCGGCATGTACGTGGCGCCCTTTCTGCAGCCCGGCCACTATAAGGTGGACGCTTCCGCCAGCAACTTTGGCTCGGTGGAAGCCAAGGACCTGAATCTGCAGGTTGGCCAGACGCTGACCATCAATCTCGCGCTTGCGGTCAAGTCCGCCAACACCACGGTTGAAGTTACGGCTCTGGCTCCATTGCTGGACCTGGAGAAAACCGAAGTTTCGCAGGTAGTGGATCAGGAGCTGATCCAGAGCCTGCCGGTCAATGCCCGCAACTGGAGCAACTTTGTTCTCATGACGCCGAATGTGGTGCAGGACGGCGGCAGCGGCCTGATCAGCTTCCACGGCATCAGCGGCCTCTACAACCAGAACTATGTGGATGGCGCCAACAACAACCAGATGCTGTTCTCTGAAGCGCGCGGCCGCGCCAGCGGCGCTCCCTATGTCTACTCGCTTGACTCCATCAAGGAGTTCCAGGCGGAGACCTCCAACTACTCGGTCGAGTTCGGCCAGGCGGCGGGCGGTCAGGTGAACGCCATCACCAAGTCCGGCACCAACAACCTGCATGGCGATCTGTTCTACGACCTTCGTTACCCCGACCTCAACGCGCTCGACCCGTACAGCAAGTTCCAGGCGTTGCACAACGGCGCCAACCCGTTCCTGCTGACCCAGCCGGTGCATCAGCAGAACCAGTTCGGCGGTTCGGTGGGCGGTCCTCTCATCAAGGACAAGCTCTTCTACTTCTTTACCTACGACGGCTTCCGCAAAGTGGGACGCGTCCTCTACTCGGACACCAACAACATCACTTTGACAGCCACCAAGAGCAACTCGGGCAACACGATCATTTCACCCGCCCAGTGCCCTGCCACCATTACCTCGGCGCAGTGCACCGCGGGCATCACCTTCCTGATGCAGGTGGCCAACATCGCGCCCGGCGAGGCCGCGCCCACCCGCTACTCCAAGCAGAACCTCTTCTTTCCGCGCCTGGACTATCACATCAACAGCAGGAACGATGCCTTTGCCGACTTCAACTACGCGAACTTCGACAGCACCAACGGGTACAGTCCCGCGCCGACCTTCACCAACAGCTCGCCCTCCACAAATGGGCCTACCAGCTACCATGAGCGCTTCCTGGTCGGCGGTCTGACGACCGTTCTGTCCAACACCGCCGTCAACCAGGTTCACCTGCAGTGGGGCCGCGATCTGGAGACCGCCGGAGCCAATGCCGCCGGTCCCAGCGTGGCCACGGGTGTGGTGACCTTCGGCATGCCCAACGCCCTGCCGCGCGTTGCGGAGCCCGATGAGCATCGCTTCCAGGTGACCGACGTCTTTTCAAAGCAGCAGGGCAGGCACAACCTGAAGTTCGGCGGAGACGCCAACATCGTCCATGAAGTAATGATCAACCTCTTCCAGGGCGGCGGCATCTACAGCTACGGCGAGTCGACTCCGGGCGCCAACTTCCAGGACTGGATTCAGGATGCATTCCAGGGCCAGGGCGGCGACACCGATCCCTACGCGGGCTACCACTACAGTTCCTTCGTCCAGACGGTCGATGTGGTCAACACCAAAGCCGGCACCCAGGGCAAGGACGACTTCTGGATGAAGATGCTGGACGGCTTCGGCGAAGACTCGTGGAAGGTTACCCCTAAACTGACACTGACAGCCGGCGCTCGCTACGATGTGCAGCTCACGCCCGCGCCAGGCCTCATCAACAACAACTACGCACCGCTCTCCACGTATTACAGCAAGTCCATCAAGAACGTTCTGAACCGCGTGCAGCCGCGTATGGGCTTCTCGTGGAGCCCGTACGCCGGCACAGTTGTTCGTGGCGGCTATGGAATTTTCTCCGCGCTCAACCAGGGCAGCACCTACTATGCCATGCGCGTGGAAAACGGCGTGGTCCAGATCAACTACAACTACAACGGCTGCAAGGCCAGCGTTGGTACAGCGAAATCCACCTGCCCCACGGTGCCCAGCACCAGCAGCAGCCTGCAGTATCCCAACGTGCCGTTTGACGCTACCGGCCCGGCGCTGTCAGGTTCGCTTCACCCCACTGGTGGAGCCGCCCCCTCAGTCAACGGCCCAACCAAGGTCGGTCCGCAGAGTTTCCACGGGCTGGATCCCAACTTTGTTCCGCCCTACGCACATGAAGCCGATGTGTCGGTGGAGCAGGCGCTTCCCGGCAAGATGTCTCTTACTCTCGGATACGTTGGCACTCGCGGCATGCGCCTGCCGGTCTTTGTCGATGCCAACCTGATCGGCCAAACTCCGCATGGAATGCGCACGTACAACGTGCTGGATGCCAACAACAGCCTGGTCAAGCAGCTCACCGTTCCGGTGTATCTGCCTTCTGACCGGCGCAACACCTCGCTGGCTACCTACAACACCGGCTTCAGCGCCGCCAACACCTGGTACAACTCGCTGGCGGCGACGGTGCGCCGTCCCTTCCAGAATGGCCTGGAACTGCTGGCCAACTACACCTGGGCTCACGCCACCGACACCGACCAGGTGCAGGGCACCAGCGGCACTTTCTACGGCGGCAACACGGTTCTCGACCCCAACAATGTTCGCGGCGAGAATGGCCCGTCGGACATCGACATCCGCAACCGCTTCACCGCGAGCTTCCTCTATCAGCCGAAGATCATGATGGGCAACGTGCTGGTGAAGAACCTTGTTGACGACTTCACCTTCTCTGGAACGGAGATTGCCTCAGGCGGCGAGCCCATCTACCTGGGCATGAGCGGCACCGTCTATAGCGGTTCCACCAGTTCCACCAGCTACGGCGACGACGGCGGCATCTACGGCGGCGCCATCAGTTCCGGTTCGGGCTCGCCGACCACCGGCCGCCCGCCGCAGATCGGCCGCAACAGCATTCCTTCCCCTGGATTCAACGACGTCGACTTCCGCATCACGCGCAAAGTGCCGATCCACGACAACATCTACATCCAGTTCGTGGGCGAGGCATTCAACGCCCTTAACCACACCATCATCACCAGCGTGAACGGCACCTATTCGTCGTACACGTCGTCCAGCGCCACCTCCGCCACCTGCCCCAGCAACGGCAGCGCTCCCACCGGCTCTGCCCTGCAGGGCTGCATTACGCCCTACGCCGGCACCGGTCTCAGCGCTTTCGGCGGCATGAGCGGAACCAACAACGCCCTCTACGGTCCGCGTCAGCTTCAGGTTTCGGCCAAGCTGTTCTTCTAGGGCAAAACGAGCGGCAACCTCACGGGCGGCAGCTTCGGCTGGCGCCCGTGGTGCGTTCGGAGCGGCATTCCGCGGGCGCTGTGCTCTCTGAACAGCTTCGGGCCTTTTCCCAATCCTCATGGTTCCTTTATATCCAGCCTGATAAAAGCTATAGAACAGGGTCAAGGCACGACGGGTTTCGCGGAGAGCGGTTCCCTCATTGCCGGCGCCCGGAGTACGCGGTGAAGAAAGCCCCAGGTCCTAATGAACGCTGGCCAATCGGCGGAACTTGATACTTTGTACGGAGACTATCCGCTCGACCGGGCATTCGACGAGATGCGCGCGGCCGGCGGAGACGTGCGTCCGCACTACCGTGCGCTGGCCGAGACCCTGGCGCGGCTGCCGGAAGAGGAATTGCAGCGGCGCAAGCAGGCGGCGGAGTTGTCCTTTCTGACCCAGGGCATCACCTTCACCGTGTATGGCCGGGATGAGGGCACCGAGCGCATCTTTCCCTACGATCTGCTGCCGCGGCTGATTACCGCCAGGGAATGGGATCGCATCGAGCGCGGGCTCATCCAGCGCATCACCGCGCTGAACCTTTTCCTGCGCGATGTCTACTTTGACGCCAAGATACTGAACGATCGCGTGGTGCCGCGCGAGTTGGTTTACAGTTGCAAGCACTACCGGCGGCAGATGCGCGGCCTCGAGGTGCCGCGCAATGTGTACATCTCGGTGGTGGGCTCGGACCTGCTGCGGCTGAATACCGGCGAGTTTGTGGTGCTGGAAGACAACCTGCGCGTGCCCTCCGGGGTGAGCTACATGCTCACCAATCGGCGAGTGATGAAGCGGACCTTCCCGCAACTCTTCCAGAGCTATGGCGTGCGGCCCATCGAGCACTATCCGCAACTGCTGCTGGCCACGCTGCGTTCGCTGGCCCCGGAAGGCCGTCCGGAGCCGAATATCGTGCTGCTCACTCCGGGGGTCTTCAACTCCGCGTACTTCGAGCACACTTACCTGGCGCGGCAAATGGGCATTGACCTGGTCGAGGGCCGCGACCTGGTGACTCACGACAACATCGTCTACATGCGCACCACCGGCGGGTTGAAGCGGGTGGACGTGATCTATCGCCGTGTGGACGACGATTTCAGCGATCCGCTGGTCTTTCGCGGCGACTCGTCGCTGGGTTGCGCGGGGCTGTTCAACGCCTACCGCGCCGGCAACGTGACGGTGACCAACGCCTTCGGCACCGGCCTGGCCGACGACAAGGCGCTCTACGCCTACGTGCCGCGCATCATCCGCTACTACCTGAACGAGGACCCCATCCTGCCCAACGTGGAGACCTACCTGCTGACCGAGGAGAAGGAGCGCCAGCATGTGCTGGCCAACCTGGACAAGCTGGTGGTGAAGGCGGTGGGCGAGAGCGGCGGCTACGGAATGCTGATTGGCCCCCACTCGACGGCGCTGCAGCGCGAGGAGTTTGCCCGCCAGATCCAGGCCAATCCGCGCAACTACATTGCCCAGCCGACGCTGGATTTTTCCCGTGCGCCCTGCCTCATTGGCAATCGTCTGGAGCCGCGCCATGTGGACCTGCGGCCCTACATCCTTTTCGGCGACAAGGTAAACATCGTGCCCGGAGGCTTGACCCGCGTGGCCCTGGAAAAGGGCTCGCTGGTGGTAAATTCCTCCCAGGGCGGGGGCAGCAAGGACACATGGGTGCTGGCATAAGCGGCGTTGGTCGGATTGTTTTCTAATGCTGGCGTTCTGCGATCCCATCTTTGCCGCAAAGACAAAGACGCGCCCAGGTGGGGCACCCGGGGTACGGAATGCCTTGACGAGCAGTTTTGGGCACGTTCAAACACGGAATTCGGGAGAGGACGACAATGCTATCGCGCGTGGCCGACAGTCTCTACTGGATGAGCCGCTACCTGGAGCGGGCGGAGCACACCGCGCGCCGGTTGGACGTGACTATGAGCCTGATGCTCGACACCAGCGACACCAGCGCGGAGACCCGCTGGGAGCGGCTGATGGCCTCACTGGGCAAGCCGGCCGGTATGGAGTGGGATGGCGATCTGGACTCCATGGCCCACCGCCTGGTGTTCGACAACCTCAATCATGCGGCGGTTACGTTCTGCGTGAACGGTGCGCGGGAAAATGCCCGCCAGGTGAGGGAGGAAATCTCTTCCGAGCAGTGGCAGCGGCTCAACCGCCTCTTTCACCAGATCCACGCGCCCCAGGCGCAAACGCAGTTCAGCGCCAATATGACCGACCTGCTGGTCTCGGTGATCGACGGCATTCACCTGTTCAAGGGCGTGAGCGATTCGACCATGATTCACGGCCAGGGCTGGCAGTTCATCCGCCTGGGCCGCTACCTGGAGCGGGCCTACGCCATGGCTACGCTGCTGGAGGTCTACCAGCCCGAGCTGTTTCACGCCCAGATCGAACCCTCCGGCCACCAGCACCTTGAGCTGGTGGGGCTGCTGCGCTGCTGCACATCTTTCGAGGCGTACTGCCAGGTGTACACGGCCGACCTTTCACCGGATCGCATTCTGGAGTTTCTGCTGCTCAACCGCGACTTTCCCCACGCCATCCGCTATTGCATCGATGCGGTTCATCAGTGCATCGAGTCCATCCAGCGAACCGGCGGGCGCCGTCCTCCAGACGAGCTGAGCGCGGTGATCGGCCGGCTGCACGCCATGCTGGGGTTCAGCACCATCGGCGAGATCCTGGCCGGCGACACGGCCGGATTTCTGCACACCATCCGCGAGCAGTGCATGCGCATTCACGAACTCATCTACCGCCATTATGTGCACTACTCCATCCAGTCGGCACTGGCCAGCTAGGTCTCTGATCGCTCGAAGCAGTACCAACCATGGGTGCCCCAGGTCCCGGTTTTGGGACCTGGGAAATCATGAACTCAAGGTACGAAACCATCCGGTCAGATACATCGAGGGCAGGGGAGCAAGCATGAACTTCTATTCCATCCGGCACCTGACGCGCTTCCGCTACGCGCAGCCCATCAGCGAGAGCATCATGGAGACGCGCATGAATCCGCGCTCGGACTCCAGCCAGCACTGCCTCAGCTTCTCGCTTTCGGTGAGTCCGCGCTGCCGCGTCTTCAGCTATCGCGACCACCTGGGCAACAATGTGCAGCACTTCGACATTCCCGGTGAGCACAACCAGCTGGTGGTTGTGGCCGAGTCGGTGGTGGAACAGCAGGTCCTGCCCGAGGTGCCCCGGTTTCTATCGCCCGACGCCTGGGGCGCCCTGGACAGCATGGTGGAGGCCGGCGACTACTGGGAGATGCTGCTGCCCTCGACCTTTGCCGTAGAGACGCCGGCAGTGAAGCTGCTGGCCGAGCAGATGGGCGTCACCCGCCGCGACGATCCGCTGATGCTGGTGCAGGAACTGAACGAGCGGCTCTTCCAGTACTTCGAATACGTGCCTCGCTCCACGCGCGTGGACTCGCCCATCGACGAAGCCATTGTCAGCGGCAAGGGCGTCTGCCAGGACTTTGCCCACACCATGATCGCCCTGCTGCGCCATGTGAAGATTCCCGCCCGCTATGTCTCCGGCTACCTCTACCGCAGCCGAGAGGACCACGACCGCTCTACTCCGGACGCGACTCATGCCTGGGTGGATGTGCTGCTGCCGCACCTGGGCTGGGTGGGTTTTGACCCCACCAACAATCTGGTCGCCCACCACCGGCACATCCGCACCGCCGTGGGCCGCGACTATGCCGATGTGCCGCCCACGCACGGCATCTTTCGCGGCCAGACGGAGAGCGAGCTCTATGTGGCCGTGCACGTGGAGGCCAGTGAGCAGCCGCCAGCCCTGGACCGCAAGATGCCCATCCCCGACGACTGGAGTGTGCTGGTGGAGCGCGCCCAGCAGCCGCCGGAGCGCAGCCAGCCCTTCCTCGACTTGCAGCAAATGCAGCAACAGCAATAACCTGGCCAGTTTGGAGTGGTGGGAACAGCTCACTCATCCGGCCCTTGATGAATGTCTTGCTTACGCATCGTCTTGCCAGAGAAAAGGCGAAAGGATGGGGCGCGGATCGCACGGTTTTCGGGCCGGATAAACAATCAAGGAGGAGAGACCGGATTCTTGTGGAAGAGAACCGTCAAATCCAAAATGTATAAATATGCATGAAAATATGCAAAAACGTATAATTATTTCAATTGCTGGCGCTTCTCCCCGAAGATGCCATCTTTCAGTGTGATTCGCTGCCGGGAGGCATTTCGAGCCCCGAGGATAGCGTTCACCCCTGCGGAGCGAGTCCATTTCCAGGGAAAATTTCATTCACTGTGCGGCCTGCACCGGGACCGCCATTCATAAGCCTGTTCGCGCTGCATGGGAACGGGCAGTACTGCAAGGCAGCACCTTTTTTGGAGGAAAGCCGTGAAAAAATCCCTATGGGGATGGATGCTTTGTTGCATTCTTTCTACCGTTACCCTGGCATTCGGCCAGACCGCGACGACTTCACTGCGCGGCGTGATCAAGGACCCCAGCGGAGCGCTGGTTCCGGGCGCGAACGTCACGCTCCTGGACAAGGCGGAAGGCAAGACCATGGGCGCCGTCAGCAACAGCGCCGGTCTCTATGTCTTCTCCCAGATTCCCCCGGCCAAGTACACGATTACGGTCTCGTCCAGCGGCTTTGGCGATCAGTCCAAGTCCGCGGAACTGCTGGTGAACCAGCCGGCGACCATCGACTTCACGCTTACGGTTGAGTCCAGTTCGGTCACCGTGGATGTGAGCGCCTCGGCTCAGACCCTGAATACCTCTGACGCCACCCTGGGCGACTCGGTGGGCAATGTGACCATTGAGGCGCTGCCCATGGAGGGCCGCGACCCGGTTTCCCTGCTTACGCTTCAGCCGGGCGTGCTCTATCTTGGCAATCCGGAAGAAAACGGTACCAGCGACAGCCGCAGCGGATCGGTGAGCGGCGGACGCTCCGACCAGGGCAATGTCACGCTGGACGGAATGGACGACAACGACCAGATCGCCGGCACGGCCTTTACCGGCGTGCTGCGCGCCACGCTGGACTCCACCGAGGAGTTCCGGGTCACCACCTCCAACGGCACGGCCGACTCCGGCCGCAGCTCTGGCGCGCAGGTTTCCATCGTCACCAAGAGCGGCACCAACGCCTTCCACGGCGCTCTCTATGAGTACTATCGCCCCACCAACACAGTAGCCAACCAGTGGTTCAACAAGTACCAGGAAGCGCTGCTCGGCGAGCCCAATACTCCGCAGAAATATGTCATGAATACCTTTGGCGGGGCGGTCGGCGGTCCCATCAAGAAGGACAAGCTCTTCTTCTTCTTCAACTACGAGGGACAGCGCAAGGCCATCAACGATGTGGTAACGCGGACGTTTCCCACCCAGCAGTTCTATAACGGCCAGGTTGGCTACCAGGACGGCAACGGTTCGACGCAGTGGTTGAGCGCCGCGCAGGTGACGGCTCTGGACTCGGATTGCACCGGAGCCAGCAATGTGGCCTGCGGCCCGAACTCCAATGTGCTGGCCTACTTCAGTCCTCTGGCCGCCAAGGGCATCTATGGCACGGCGCCTACCGCCGGCGACGGCATCAACAACGCCGGCTATATCTTTGCTTCGCCCGCTCCGGCCACGCTGAACACCAGTATCGTCAAGCTCGACTACAACCTGAGCGCCACGCAGCGCATCTTTGTGCGCGGCAACCTGCAGAAGGACACCATGGCCGGCGATCAGAACATCCCGGGCCAGCCTGCGTCCTACATGCACGAGGACAACACCAAGGGCTTGGCCATTGGCCACACCTGGATGCCCTCGGCCACCTTGGTCAACGACCTGCGTTACGGCTTCATCCGCCAGGGCTATTCGACGCGCGGCGCCGGCACGGGCACGGGCGATTGGGTGAACTTCCGCTTCCTCTCGCAGCCCGAGGCGCAGACGCGGTCCACGCTGGTGAATGTGCCGGTGCAGAATATCTCCGACAACATCACCTGGAACAAGGGCACGCATACGCTGAGCTTTGGCGGCAACTGGCGCGGCATTCAGAACAATCGCGACAGCGACCTGAACTCCTACTCGGGCGCCAGCACCGACCCCTTCTGGGTATCCAACTTCCCCAACGCGCCCGCCGACCTGGGCAGCGGCTTCGCCAACTCCTACCAGATTGCCTACGACGCGATGGTTGGCCTGGTGCCGCAGACCACGCAGCGCTACAACTACTCGGTCACCAGCCCCACCACCGGCACGCTGTTCGCCGACGGCGCCTTCATCAACCGCCATTTCCATGCCAACGAGTTCGAGTACTTTGCGCAGGACGCCTGGCGGATCACGCCCACGCTGACGGTCACTTACGGCGTGCGCCACTCGATTCTTCAGGCGCCGTACGAAACCAAGGGGCAGCAGATTTCGCCCACCGTGGACACCCACAAGTGGTTCCAGGAGCGCGGCGCTGCGGCCGCCGAAGGCAATGTCTTCGAGGACAATCTGGACTTCATGCCGAGCGGCAAAATCAATCATCGCCCCGGCTACTGGGCCAAGCAGAAGGCCAACTTCGCTCCGCGGCTTTCTGCTGTTTACGCGCCCAATCCCCGCACCACCATCCGCGTGGGCTCGGGCATGTACTTCGATCACTTCGGCCAGGGCATTGTGAACTCGTTTGACCAGCAGGGCTCCTTTGGCCTGAGCAGCTCAACCAACAGTCCGGCCTCCAATTACACCGTGCAGAATTCGCCGCGCTTCACCGGCGCACACGCGGTTCCCGCGCTCGAAGGCTGCGCCAGCCCCGCGGCCTCTGTCACCTATCCCTTCACGCCCTCCACGGTCCCCGGCTGCGACTTCGCCATTACCTGGGGCATCGACAACCACCTCAAGACGCCCTATTCCTACTCCTTTGACTTCTCGGTGCAGCGCGAACTGCCGGGCGGCTTTGTAGGCGAAGCCAACTATGTGGGCCGCCTTGGGCGTCACCTGCTGGAGCAGCTCGATCTCGCCGAGCCTGTCAATCTGGCCGACAAGAAGGGCGGCGGGGATTACTTCCACGCCGGCACCGCGCTTTCCAAGGTTTCCGACCAAAATGGCGGCAACCCGAACGCGACGGTTGCGTCCATTCCCTACTTTGAAGACATGTTCCCGTTCCTGGCCAACCTGGATTACAACGGGGAAAGCGCGACCCAGGCCGCCTATTCGGATTTCTGGGCTCCCTATCGCTACGACTACGGCGAAACCACGGCGCTACAGGCCATCGACTTCATGAACCCGGCGGGTCCGCAGTTCTGGAATCAGCAGTTCTCGTCGCTCTATGCCTGGTCGTCCATCGGCACCAGCTCTTACAACGCGCTGCAGATCACGGTGCGCCACCCGTCCAGCCACGGACTCATGGCCGACGTCAGCTACACGCTCTCCAAGTCGCTCGACATGGGCTCGGGAGCGGAGCGGTCCAACGAGTTCTCGGCCGACTCGTTTGGTCAAACCGGAATCCAGAACAGTTGGAACCCCAAGCTGAACAAGGGCGTATCCGACTTCGACACCCGTCACCTGGTCACTGTGGACTGGGTCTATGGGCTGCCCGTGGGCAGGGGGAAGGCTCTCCTGGCCAAGGCCAACCGCGTGACGGATGCCGTGCTGGGCGAATGGGAGTGGTCTGGCCTGAGCCGCTGGGCCAGCGGTTTGCCCTTCTCCGTGCTGGAGCCGGGCTGGACCACCAATTGGCAGCAGGAGGGCTTTGGCGTGAACACCGCGCCGGTCAAGGTGAAGCGGCACATCGTCAACGGTGTCCCGCAGGTCTTTGCAGGAGACACCGCTGTCGCGATCAACAACGGCGTGGCCAACGGCACCCCGATTCGCCTGCCCTATCCGGGTGAAGCGGGCCAGCGCAATCCCTTCCGCGGAGACGGGTACTTCGACATCGACTCTTCGCTCACCAAGACCTGGAAGCTGCAGGAAGAGATGAAGCTGAAGTTTGCCGCCGAGGTGTATAACGTCGGCAATAACGTCCGCTTCGACGACAGCCCGCTCAACCTCAACCAGGACATGACGCAGGGAACCTTCGGCGCTTACGGCGGCACGCTCACCACTTACCGCCGCATGCAGTTCGGGTTGCGGCTGGACTTCTAAACCTTCACCATAAAACCTGGAGAAACAGAGAGGCCGGAGCTTGCGCTCCGGCCTCTTCGCATTGAATCTGGATGCCCCAGGTCCCGATTTTGGGACCTGGGAAAGTAGCTCAGTCCGCCTTTTGCACTTCCGCCGCAATCCTTCTCAACTCCGGCAACACCGCGCCCAGCGCCACCGGCTTTGCATCGCGCAGTCCCAACGCGAAGTACACGTCGCGATAGTGCTTGTAGAGCTGCTCGTAGACCGCTGCCGCCTTGGGGTCGGGCTCGACCGTGCGCAGCGGCAGGCAGACCGCGGCCTGCGCCTCTTCGATGGTCTTGTAGACCCCGGCCGTCATCAGCGCCATGATTCCCGAGCCCAGGCTGGTGGGGATGCCCGCGGGCACCAGCACCGGCTTGTTGAGCACGTTGGCGTATACGCGGTTGAGCACTTCGCTCTTCTGCGGAATGCCGCCGGCGTTGATGACGCGATCAATGCGCACGCCGTGCTCGGCCATGCGCTCCAGGATGATGCGGGTGTGGAAGGCGGTGCCTTCGATGGCCGCGAACAGTTCGTCCTGCGCGGTGTGGATCAGGTTCCAGCCCAGCGTGACGCCGCCCAGTTCGGGATTCACCAGCACGGTGCGGTCGCCGTTATCCCAACTCAGGCGCAGCAGGCCGGTCTGCCCGGCTTTGTAGGCGTCCAACCCCTCTGAAAGCTCGGCAACGGTCGACTTCGCCCGCTTGGCGATGGCGTCAAAGATGTCTCCGGTGGCCGAAAGGCCGGCTTCGATGCCGGTATAGGCGGGATGCACGCTGCCCGGCACCACGCCGCAGACGCCGGGAACAAGCTCCGCTTCTTTCGCCATGGCAATGATGCAAGTGGAAGTTCCAACCACGTTCACCGCGTCGCCCTCGCGGATGTTGGAGCCGATGGCGTCCCAATGCGCGTCGAAGGCGCCCACGGGGATGGGGATTCCGGCGCTAAGCCCCAGAGCCTCGGCCCACTTGGGCGCCAAGTGTCCGGCCAGGTGGTCGCTGGTCAGGTACTCGCCGCCCATTTTGGCGCGCACGCCGGCAAAGAGCGGGTCCACGGCTACCAGAAACTCCTCCGGAGGCAGCCCGCCCCACTTGGGGTTCCACATCCACTTGTGGCCCATGGCGCAGACGCTGCGCTTGAGATCGGCGACGGTTGTGACGCCGGCCAGCGTGGCCGCCACCATGTCGCAATTCTCCAGGGCGGTCACAAAGCGAGCGCGCTTCTCCGGGTTGTGGCGGAGCCAGTGCAGCAGCTTGGAGAATCCCCATTCGTGGGAGTAGACGCCGCCGCACCACAGGATGCCCTCGAAGCCCAATTCGTGCGCCTTGGCGGTAATCTCGGCGGCTTCAGCGTGGGCGCGATGATCGCACCACAGGTAATACTCGTCCAGCGGCTTGAGGCCTTCGCCCACCGGGATCACACTGGAGCCGGTGGTGTCCAGGGCGATGGCGGCCACGGCGCTGCCTGCAACCCCAGTGGTCTTCAACACTTCGCGAGTGGCCTGGGCCAGCGCGGTCATCTGGTCGTCATGGGACTGGGTAGCGAAATTCGGGTCTTCGCGGCGGCGGTGCAGGGGGTAAGAGGCGGAGGCAGTGCCGATGGGGCCTTGCTGGCTGTCCACCAGGGTGACGCGAACGCTGAGAGTGCCGAAGTCGACGCCGGCGACGATGGTCATGGAAGAGGTACCTCCGGTAAACGCTTTCTCGTACGAGAACCAGAGTACACCATTCCCCGCCCGCGCGTCAGAGAATCCAGTGCCAAAGTCCGTCGCCGAAACGGCGTTTTCCGCCTCCGGGCTCAACCACCCCTGCCGCTCCTTCTTCCGCTACTTCTTCGCCCCTGGCATCATGCTCTTGAACCGGGCTATGAGGCCGGGCTTGGCCGCCGTCGCCGCAGAGGGCTTCGCCGGAACCGCGGCAGGAGCCGTCGCAGCGGTGTGAGCCTGCGGAGAGGAAGGCCCGCTTGGCGCGGGAGTTTTCTCTGCGGCTTGGGGGGTGGTTGCACCGGGCGGTCCATTCACCACCCTGGCCGCGGAGAGATTGGGCAGCGGCACTTCGCCGTTCTTTACCAGGATCGAGATCCGGCGGTTGGAGGGGTCGGTGGGATTGGTTTTCACGCGCAGGAGCTGGTCGGCATAGCCGCGAACTTGAGTAACCTGATTGGCGCGCACTCCATCCTGCTGCAGCAGACGGCGCGCGGAGTTGGCGCGGTCGGCAGAGAGCTCCCAGTTGCCGTAGTTGGCGTCGGTGGAGTACGGAGTGGCGTCGGTGTGGCCTTCAATCAACAGGGCATTGGGCAGGGTCTTCAACTCCGCCGCCAGCAGCGACAGCAGCTTCTGCCCGCTCGCGCTCAGCCCGGCACTGCCGCTCTGATAGAAGGTGCCGTCCTTGTCCTCCAGCAACTCGATGCGCAGTCCCTCGGGAGTGACCATGATCTCAATCTGCTTGGCGAGTTTTTCGAGTTCCTTCTGAGCTTTGATCTCCTGTTCGAGCTTGCTTTTCAGCGCTTGCATGTTATCGGCGGCGGCGGCCGTTGCGCTCATGCCGGATCCGCTCATCGTCGTTCCCAGCAGGCCGCCGGTGCCCTTGGGATCGTTGAAGTAGCCGGCTACGGCCTTTTTGATCTGCTCGCTGGAGTTCATCAGCCACAGCACGATGAACAGCGCCATCATGGCGGTGACAAAGTCGGCATAGGCCACCTTCCAGGCGCCGCCGTGGTGACCGGCGTGGCCGCCCTTCTTCTTGATGACGATGATGGGTTGAGTCTTGGCCGTCATGATCCAGCATTCCTCCTGACCCGCTTGCTGTGCCTACGCCGCAATCGCTTCCGCCGGGGCTCCGTGATTCTTGCAGCGTTTTTCCATCTCGTCGAAGCTGGGCCGCACATGGGCGGGAATCGCGCGTCGGCCCATCTCGATGGCGATCATGGGCGCCGAGCCCTTGAGGAACGAGAGCAGCAGCACCCGCAGCGTGTGCAGATAGTCGTTCTGGTCGTCGGCGGTCTTGCTCATGTTGGAACTGAGCGGCCCGGCCACGCCGTAGCACAACAGAATGCCCAGGAAGGTGCCCACCAGCGCCGCCGCCACCTTGTGGCCAATGGCTTCCGGCGGGCCGCCCAGCGCGCCCATGGTGATGACCACGCCCAGCACGGCGGCCACAATGCCCAGTCCCGGCAGCGCGTCGGCCACCGTGGTCAGAGCGTTCACCGGCTGCATGGCGCCGTTGTGATGCACCTCCATGTCCAGTTCCATCATCTGGTCCATGTCGAACGGCTCCACGCCTCCGGTAATGGCCGTGCGCAAGGTGTCGCACACAAAGTCGCGGGCATGATGGTCGTTGAGGAACTCGGGATACTGCTTGAAGATGGCGCTCTCACTGGGCTTCTCCACGTCCATTTCCACGCTCAGCAAGCCCTCTTTGCGCACCTTGTTGAGGAACTCGTACATCATCTTCAGCGTGGCCAGGTAGCGCTCCTTGCCAAACTTGGAGCCGCCCAGAACGCCCTTCAAACCGGCGGCGATGCCTTTCAGAATGTGCATGGGGTTGGCCACCAGCAGCGTGCCCGATGCCGCGCCGGCAATGATGAGCAACTCCGCCGGCTGAAGGAGCACCTCGATGTGTCCCTTCTCCATCAGGAAGCCACCAAGGACCGCTGCAAAAACCAAGAGAATGCCGACGATGGCAATCATGCCTGCCCCTCCGTTGCGGATCTGATTTGATTGCCGCCCGCGTGCGTGCTGGCGACCATGGCTTGCTGCGCCCGTTCGAGCAGTTGCGGCAGCGTTTCAGCCGGCGACGCCTGGGCTGCGCCGATGCTCACGGTGATCGACACGCGATCGCCCCACCAGCGGAACTCCGCGGTTCTGGCCAGTCCCGCAAGCACCTGCGCGTGAGCCGCCAGCAACTGCGGTGTGCGCTCGTGGGAGATCACCAGGAACTCGCCGTCGCCCCAGCGACCGACCTCTTCAGCGGGGCGCAGGCCTTGCGCCAGCGCCCGCTCCACTTTTTCAAGCATCGCCTCGCAGGCGCCCGCGCCGTGAGTCTTGCGCAATTCATGCGCCTGATCGACGGCGATCCATAGCACGCCGAAGGGCAGTCCGCCGCGCGCAAGGTCATCGAGTTCCACGGCCAGCCGGTCCCCCAGCTCAGCCTGGCTGGCCTCGGCTTCTTCGTCCATCTGGCCGTGGGGCAGCGCGTCCAGGCTCTCTGCGGGATGAAAGGCGATCAACGTGCCAACGTCTCCGCCCAGCCCGTCGCATAGCATGCGAATCCGCGCCATGGCTTGCACTTCGTGTCCGAGCTTGTGGCGCATATGGAGCAGGGCGCCGCGGCGCGGATGCGGCCCAGCCCCGGTCACCTCGCGCTGCGCCGCATCCAGCAGCAGCGGCTCCAGCGCCTCGGGGATTGCCCGCGCCAGCAGATCCGCGGCGGCAAAGCCCGTGATGGCCTCCGCGGCCCGGTTCCAGAAGACCACCTCGCCCCCTGCGCCAAGCAGCGCGGTGCCCTCCGGAAGGCTATCCAGCGCGGCCTCAAACAAATCCGTGCGATTGCTCATGCAAGCGTCTCCACCTGCTTCATCGGCGCGGCGCGAGCCAACTTGACCGTCTTTCGGTGGAGCCAAGAAAGCTTGGATATTCCTCATGGAAGCCCGCGAAATTGGCGGGAATGGGGGACCTCTTCACGCGGCAGGAAGATGGCGACGCGCCCATTCTTCTCTTAATTCACATGGGAAAGATGGCCGTGCCACGGATGCAATGTTGGCCTACCTGGGCCGGATCATAAGAAGGCCCCAAGAATGCAAGGGCGACTGGCGCCGGAAGAGGCTGTGGTCGCAGGAATCTTGCCGAGAAAGCCCCGGCGGGCAGGATGGGCAGAGCCTGTACTGCGCAGAGAGTATTCTGCTGTTGCCGGCAGCAATGAGCCGGCCGGGGATTGAAGATGAATCGATTCACTTGTGCGGTTCTAGGAGGCGCGCTGATGTTTGCCTGTTCTGCGGGTGCGGCGCCGATTCGGGTGATGTTGCTGGATGGAGCCAGCGGCGGCACGTTCCACAACTGGAGGCTGACGACGCCGGTGCTGAAGACGGAGTTGGAGGAGACGGGGCTGTTTCAGGTGACTGTGGTGACCGCGCCGCCCGCGGATGGGGATTTCAGCAACTTCAAGCCGGAGTTCGGCCGGTACCAGGTGATTGTGTCGAATTACGACGCTCCCGACTGGCCTGCGGGCCTGCGCCGGGAACTGGAGCAGTTTGTGAGCCGGGGTGGCGGGCTGGTGGTGGTGCACGCCGCGGACAATGCCTTTCCCAATTGGCCGGAGTATAACCTGATGACCGGCATCGGGGGCTGGCGCAATCGCGACGAGAAAGCTGGTCCGATGTGGTATTTCAAGGAGGGCAAGCTGGTCTCGGATGACTCGGCCGGGCTGGCGGGTTCGCATGGGGCGCGGCTGCCGTTCCAGGTGGTTACGCGCGCGCCGGAGCATCCCATCATGAAGGGACTGCCGCCGGTGTGGATGCACGCCACCGACGAGCTATACGCAACCCTGCGCGGGCCGGGCAAAAACATGACGGTGCTGGCCACCGCGCACTCCGACCCCAACAACAAAGGCACCGGCCACGACGAGCCCATGTTGATGGTGGTGCGCTATGGGAAGGGAAGGATCTTTCACACCACGATGGGCCACGACGTGGCGGCGCTGAGCTGCGTGGGATTCATCGCCACCTTTCAGAGAGGCACGGAGTGGGCGGCCACGGGCAAGGTGGCGCAGCCGGTTCCGGCAGGATTTCCCACTGCCAATACGGTGAGTTACCGGGTGGATCTTGCCTCCATGGACCCGGCGTTCGGCAAGGGGATTCTGACCACGGGCACGGCTACGGACGCGGCGCCGGCGGCGGCGCAGAAATAAGCTCGGCTTCGCGGCTGGCGGGGTGGGAAGGCGGGTTCGACTTCAAAAAGCTCAGATCTCGGGGTAGAAGTCGAAGAAGGCGTCCAGGCTGCGTTTGAGTTGGGCCTCGATCTCCTGGCGCGAGCCTTCGATGAGGTGCATGGTGACGTGGGCCTGGTGGCCGTTGGCCAGCTTGAGGGTCGCGTCCTGGATTTCGGTCACTTCACCCTCGGGGAGGAGCCGCAATCCGTAGATCAGAGTCAGATTCGCCATGAGCCTCATCTTAAAGAGCAGGGCGGCGGCTGGGAAGGACAGAATGCCGCCCCATCCATCTAGAATCGTGACAGGGACCCCATGACAGAGATTCGCGATACCGTTATTCTCGGCTCCGGCTGCGCCGGACTTGTTGCAGCCATCTACACCGGCCGCGCCGGATTGAACCCGCTGGTGCTGGAAGGCCACGAACCGGGCGGACAGCTCTCGATTACCACGCTGGTGGAGAACTTTCCCGGCTGGCCGGACGGCATCCAGGGCCCGGCCCTGATCGACAACATGAAGCAGCAGGCGGCGCGCTTCGGCGCCACGTTCCAGTTGGCGCAGTTGAACCAGGTGGACCTGAATGTGCATCCCTTCCGGCTGCACACCTCGGAGGGCGAGATCTGCACGCGTACGCTGATCGTGGCTTCCGGGGCCAGCGCGCGCTGGCTGGGGTTGCCCAGCGAACAGGCGCTGATCGGGCACGGCGTTTCCAGTTGCGCCACCTGCGACGGCTTCTTTTTCCGCGGCAAGGAGATTGCCGTGGTGGGCGGCGGCGACTCGGCCATGGAAGAGGCGCTGTTTCTCACGCGCTTTGCCAGCAAGGTGACGCTGCTGCACCGTCGTGACGCCTTCCGCGCCTCCAAGATCATGCTGGAGCGCACCATGGCTCACCCCAACATCGTGCTGCGCACCAACACGGTGGTGGAAGAGGTGCTGGGCGTGGAAGAGAAGGACGTGAAGGGGCTGCGGCTGCGCGACGTGAAGAGCGGCCAGGAGAGCATTTTGCCGGTGAGCGGGCTGTTTCTGGGCATCGGCCACGTGCCCAACACCAGGATGCTGGCCGCGCAGATCGATCTGGATGACGACGGCTACATCAAGACCACCGGCAACGTGCTGACCACGCACAACGGCGAGGTGGTCCCCGGCGTCTTTGCCTGCGGCGATGTGCAGGACCGGCGTTACCGGCAGGCGATTACCGCGGCCGGCTCGGGCTGCATGGCCGCGCTGGAGGCGGAAAAGTTCCTCGAGGAGCACGGGCATTGAGCCCAAACGGCGGCCGGACGCGCGCGGAAGCGCAATGACGCAATTGGCGGAAAATCTCGAGCGGCTGGAAGCGGCGATTGCGGCCGCTTGCCGGCGGGCGGGCCGGTCGCGCGGCGAAGTCGAGCTGATGGCCGTCTCCAAGACCTATCCGGCGGCCACGCTGGCCGAGGCGGCGGCGCTGGGGCTGACGCTCTTTGGCGAGAACCGCGTGCAGGAGTTTGCCGGGAAGGCAGCGGAGCTGACGGCGTTGCGCGTGAGGACGCCGAATCCAATGCGGGTACATCTCATCGGCCACCTGCAATCGAACAAGGCGCTGCGCGCCGCGGAGCTTTTCGATGCGGTGGATTCAGTGGATTCGGTGCGGCTGGCCGAGCGGTTGAACGAGGCGGCGGGCAAATGCGCCCAGCGCCTGCCGGTTCTGATCGAGGTGAAACTGAGTTCCGAAGAGACCAAGGCCGGACTTGACCCGGAATCGGCCGAGGCCGCGCAACTGCTGGAGCGTTTGCCTTCGCTCACTCATCTTGAACCGCGCGGGCTGATGACCATTGCCCCGTTTGGCGTGTCCGAGGAGGAAACCCGCGCCTGCTTCCGCAGTTTGCGGACGTGGCGCGAGCGCTGGGCGGCCGCACATCCGCGGCTGGCGCTGGAAGTGCTTTCCATGGGGATGAGTGGGGATTTTGGCTTGGCCATTGAAGAGGGCGCGACGCGCATCCGCGTGGGTACGGCGCTATTCGGCAAGCGCAGCCCGTATACGGGGCCAGCCTGATGCTGCGTGCCAGCCCTGCCGGCGTAACCCTGGCGGTGCGCGCCCAGCCGGGAGCGAAGAAGACCGCCATCACCGGCGTTTACGGTGAAGGAGCCGCGGCTCAACTGAAGATCGCGGTCCATGCGCCGCCGCTGGAAGGCCGCGCCAACCAGGCGCTGATCGCCTTCCTGGCCGAGACCTTTGGAGTGGGGAAAAGCGCGGTCGAACTGAGCGCCGGCGAGCTGTCAAGGAGCAAGGTTTTCCTGCTGCGCGGTGTGACGCTGGCGCAGGCGAACGCTGTGCTGGGTGGCTGGATGCAAAAACACTGAAGGCGATCGGAAGGGGCGGGGTGGGCTCGTGCCAGCCCACCCTGGCAGCAAAGACAAATGCGCGGCGCCCATGGCAGTTGGCGTTTATGGAACTGGCTCTAGCGGAAGAGGTGCCAGGTCTGCCAGATGCCATAGACGAACAGGGCGACGATGCCATCCAGGACCAGCGCCGCCAGGGAGCCCCGCACGCACTCCAGGCCGTCCGCGCGCGGTTCCAGAAAGCGTTCCGTTTCATGGTCAAGAGCAGGGGATAGGGGCGCGCACGGCGCAAAGTCAAGTGCGGCGTAAGCGTCTGTGGGCTGAGCGGTGTTGAAGGGTTGGACTTGGAAGTTGGGCTGAACTTGGCTTGCCATGGTGGCTCCTTCTCGCAGAAGGCTTATCGGCAAATGTGACAATTATGTGAATACCCCAAGGAGTGGACCCCGCCCTTGCAAAGATGGGGTCATCCGTCTCCTGTACCAGGGACTGGAAAGAGGCGGGATGAAGTTATCCCGCGCGCTGATTTGCGCGCCGTCCGCAGGTTGGCAAGTTGCTGTAAGGCAAGTGCTTGCGCTCCGGACCGCGCTGCGTTGACCTGCAATTCGCCCAATCCGCTTATCATGCGTCTTGGAGGCACAGAACCCATGAACATGACCGGTAACACCATCCTCATCACCGGCGGCGGCTCCGGCATTGGCCGCGGCCTGGCGGAAGCGCTGCACGCCCTGGGCAACCAGGTTGTGATTGCCGGCCGCCGCCAGCAGGCGCTGGACGAGACCGCGGCCGCCAACCCCGGCATGAAGGCGCTTCAGCTTGACGTGGAAGATCCCGCCGCGATCCGCGCCTTTGCCGCCCAAGTGGCCGCTGATTTCCCGGCGCTGAACGTCCTGTTCAACAACGCCGGCATCATGCGCGCGGAAAACCTGCTGGCCCAGCAGGACGATCTGGCCGACGCGGAGGCCATGGTGGCCACCAACCTGCTCGGTCCCATCCGGCTGACGGCGGCCCTGCTGCCGCTGCTCCAGAAGCAGCCCCACTCCACCATCCTCAATGTTTCGTCCGGGTTGGCCTTTCTGCCGCTATCCGTGACCCCGACCTATTGCGCCACCAAGGCCGCCGTTCACTCCTATACGCTGTCCTTGCGCTACCAGCTTCGGAGCACGACCACGGAGGTTCTGGAGTTGATTCCGCCCTATGTGGCCACTCACCTGATGCAGGGCGCCGACGATCCGCGGGCCATGCCGCTCGGCCAGTTCATCGCCGAGGTGATGGGAATCCTGAAGTCGCAGCCCACGCCGGCCGAGATTGTGGTCAACAACGCCCGTGGGCTGCGGTTCTCCGCTGAAAGCGGCAGGTTCGACACCATCTTCCAGGGACTGAACGCCGCCATGGCGGATGTGCACTGAGGGAACCGGACGCCGCTCGATGAAGACAAGGGTTTGTTGAAGACAAGGGTTTGTTTTCCCAGATCGCAAAATCGGAATCTCCACCCCACGGACGAGGACCAGTCCGTGGGGACCCCGGACCTGGGGCACCCGCATGCACTGGCCCCAATTCCCTGGCCTTTTTACAACTCTTTCCCGCTGCGCGTGTCTAAGCAGACAGAAATGACGATGATGATCCCTATGCGCAAATTGGCTCTTCTTCCGCTCGCGGCGCTCCTTGTCCTGGCGCCCGCGCTGGTTCCGGTGGCGGCTTTGGCCCAGTCCGGCAGCTTTCAGATCGCTCAGAACGCCAAGCCGGTGGGCACCGCCAGCTTCACGTTCACCGCGACTCCGCACGGCTACGATTCCACCTCGCTGGTCCGTGTGGCCATGCCGGGGCTCGAGTACGCGCTCTCCAAAAGTGAGCGGCTTTCCCCGGCCAACCGGTTGCGCCATGTGCAGTTGAGCGCCACGGTGAACGGCGCGGCGGTCTCTGTGACCGGGGCTCCGGACGCGGCGCAGTTTCTGCTGAACATCTCTGCCAAGGGGCAAAGCACCACTACCCGCCTGGCCGTGCATCCCGCCGCTGTCTTCTTGCCGGACTTCGATCCCGGTGCGCTGGAAACCCTGCTGGCGCTGGCGGTGACGCACAACAACAACGGCCTGTGGGCCATCGTGCCCAAGCAGGCTGGCTCCATCCAGCCCATCAGCCTGGCCACCTACGCCGACGAGAAGGGGACGCTGGACGGGAAGCCTGTGGTTGTTCATCATCTGACGGCGACCATTGGCGGGGCCGTCACCGACCTTTTTTCCGGCCCGGAGAACCAGCTTTTGCAGGCTGAGCTGCCGCAGCAGGGATTTGCGCTGGTGCGCACGGGGTTTGCTCTCACTCCCTCGGCCAAGCCGGGGGCGCCGCCGGCAGGACCGATTGCACCGCCGGCGCAGTAGAAGGCCAAAACCCGCGGGCATCGTGCCAGCCCACCCTGGCGACAAAAACAAGGGCGTCGCGAGGGTGGGGCACCCAGGCATTTGCTTCTTTTCGAACCCCTAACCCCTAATAACCCCTAACCCCTTCCCTATTCACAGCGCGCGGCCGGAGGCTACCGCCGAGGCCCAGGCCCACTGGAAGTTGAAACCGCCCAGGTGGCCGGTCACGTCCACCACTTCGCCGATGAAGAACAGTCCCGGCGCCGAGCGCGCCTCCATGGTCCGTGCCTGCAAATCGTCGGTATCCACGCCGCCGGCGGTCACCTCGGCCTTCTCGAAGCCCTCGGTGCCCACCGGGTGCAGTGCAAAACAGTGCAGCGCGCGTTCGGCGGCTTCGATGGCCGTGTTCGACCAGCCTGCGAGCGCAGCCGTCTGGGCCAGATAGCCTGCCAGCCGCTGCGGCAGAGCAGCGCGCAGCGCCTGCTTGAGGGCCGCCTCGTCGCGGCGGGCCCCGGTCTGCTTCAAGTGCCCCAAAAGGTCCGTCCGGGGCGCCAAATCCAGCAGCAGCGGCGCGCCAGGCCGCCAATAGGATGAGGCCTGCAAGATAGCCGGCCCGCTCAGGCCGCGATGCGTCGCGAGCATCTTTTCTCTGAAGCGGGCCTCTTGTTTTGCCCCGCCGGCCCAGGCTTCCACCTCGGTGGAGACACCGGCCAGCTCCGTCCAGCCGGCCTCCGCGCCGCCCAGCAGCAGCGGCACCAGCGCGGGCCGGGGTTCAATCACCCGCAGGCCGAAGTGGCGGGCCAGATCGTATCCCAGGCCGGTGGCTCCCATCTTGGGAATCGACAGGCCCCCGGTGGCCACCACCAGCGCCCCGGCTTGGAACTCACCCGCGGATGAAGTCACGCGAAACCCGCCGGAGGCACCGGACTCCGCCTGGATCGAGTGGGCGTTGAGGACGATCTCGACGCCGCCAAGCTGGCACTCCGCCAGCAGCATATCGAGAATGGCCCGCGCCGACCCATCGCAAAACAGTTGCCCCAGCGTCTTCTCGTGCCAGGGAATGCCGTAGCGCTCGACCAACTCGATAAAGTGCCGCGGCTGATAGAGCGCCAGCGCCGACTTGGCAAAGTGCGGGTTTTCCGAGAGGAAGTTGCCCGGCCCACAGTGAAGATTGGTGAAGTTGCAGCGCCCGCCGCCGGAGATGAGGATCTTGCGGCCCGGCTGGCCGCCGTGTTCGAGCAACGCGACCCGCCGTCCGCGCTGCCCGGCCACCGCTGTGCACATGAGTCCGGCCGCTCCGGCGCCCAGAACGATTACGTCGAATTGGCGCGGGGATGGCGGCATGGGGTCTTGACCGGGAAGCGCGGAAGGCTTCACCGCTCTTTCTTCAGTTCCATTGTGCGACGGCGGCGGGATATTTTCTGCAAAGTGCGGGGATAAATGGTTGTGGCGTCCCAGGTCTCAAAATCGAGACCTGGGGCACCCAAAGATTCCTCCGCTGTGGGTTGGCGATGCCGGTGGAGGACTGACACAAAGCAGCTTTCAGAACAAACGCGCTAACCACTGATCCCTGATCTCTGATCTCTGATCCCTGCCTTTACATCCCGTCGTCGCGGAACATGGGATGCGGAATCAGCTTGCGGTAGTCTTCCTGGTGGGCGTCATCCAGGCAGGCTTCGATGATCCGCTTGCCCAGGGGATTGAGCTCCGGCACCAGGAACTGCTTCAGCTCCTTGGCAAAGAACTCGCGCCACTGGCGCGCGCCCTCCTCGTAGACCGCCAAGCCGCCCTGCAACTGTTCCTCGACCTGAAGGAAGACGCGGGGAATCATGGAGCCCTCGATGCGCAGTTGGTTGGGAATGTAGCCCAGCAGCGGGCAGATGGCCTCGCTCACCTGCTCGCGGGCAAACTTGGCGCTGCCGCGGCGGGCCAGGTACTCGCGGGCGATCCATTCGCCCATGAAGCCCACCTTCCAGGCGCCGATGTGCTGGTTGGGGATGAGCACGTAGCGGGTTTCCGGGGTGTCGACAATCTGCTGCAAGAGCAGGTTGGCCTGGTCCACGCGGCGGCCGGTGGCAAAGGCCCAATAGGAGCCGACGCCTTCGGACTGCATCTCCTTGCTCTTGGAGGCCTGGATGCTGGGGTTGGCGTGGCCGCGCGGGGCCACCAGCCGCCACAGCCAGCCCAGGGCAGGGCTGAGCACATGGATCATGGCCAGAATGCCGTAGAGTTGGCTGTCCTTGTGGGTGGGGGGGCAGCGCACGCCGAAGCTGCGCACATCCACGCGCTGGGGCCCATCCAGAATGTCTTCCAGCATGCGTCGGGGCAGAATGACCCGGGGATTGGGGCAGAGCTTGCCGGGCGCGTCTTCCACGTGCTCCCAGGTGAGGCAGGTGCCGCCGGGCACAATGTAGTGGTTGAGAAAGATCAGCGGCTCGGGCGGATCGATGCACAGCCGCTCCAGGTTGGGCGCGGTGCCGTAGCTGTGGATGTGATCGACGCGCACGAACCAGCCGTTCTCAGCGTCGGCCACGGTGAGCCGCCCGCTGTTGCCCTGGTATTTGGGATGGGCGCAGGCCATATCGTCGGCGATGGGCTGCAGATGGCAGGCCTCGGGCAGGTTCAGGGTGCGCATTTCCTTGGTGACCACGTTGCGGCCAATCAGCAGGCGGCCGTCATCCATGCGATGGATGTGTTCGGTCATCTCGCTCTTGCCGCCGCCGGAGGCGCCTTCGTGCATGAGAATCAGCTGGTTCTCATAGGGCGTAACCACGGCCACCGCGGCGCAGTGGTTGGTGGTCCAGCCCTCGCGCTCGCCAATATCCAGCAGCATGGAGTAAACGCCCTTTTTGGCGCTGGGGCCGGGATAGAGGTTGTAGGCGAAGATTTCCTGGTGGGTGGCGGTGCGGTCGTGGACCACCACCTGCTTGCCGCTGAAGTGCGTGTGCCGGAAGGGCGGCGCCACAAACAAGACTCCGCCGGTGATCTTGAAGTTGGCCGGGACCTGGCTGCGCGGAATCATGCCTTGCAGATCGGCCAGGGCGGCGGCAAAAAACGCCGCCTGGCGGGGCACAATCAGCAGCGCTCCGTAACCCAGGGAATCCGTGCCGGCATAGAACGGCATCACCACCAGTTCCTGCGTGCCGAGCCAATCGAGGGTTTGCTGGCGGGTCTTGTCGAAGGGCTCGCCGAAGCGCTGCTCATAGGTGGGCTTGTCGGTGGGCAGGGCGTCGCCAATCACCATGGCATCGGGATCGCGGCGGCGCATGGAAGGGTCAGGAAAGTTGATGGCCAGGCCGTTGCGCGCCTTGGTGATCACCGCTTCCACAATGCGGCCCGCACCCGGCGTCTGAAACACCGCTTCATACACGCCGTGGTCCTCGCGATTGCCCAGCGTCCAGTCAGTCTCGCCCGAGGCCCGGCCCAGCGCCCAGTCCAGCAGTTGCTGGCGGGTGTCAGGCATTTGCACCAAAGGCGCGGCGGTCAGCACTTCGCGGACATGGGCAGGCAGTTCGAACTCAGACCAACTGGACTGAAAATCGACAACGGGTTCAGCACCGGCAACGGTGGTCATGGCTTATATCTCGCTTTCCGGAATCAAGATGGCGTTACCAAGATTTTCGAATCGATCTATGCGGCATTCATTTATGGCTAACCAGGCGCGATTGCGCTCTCATTTGCCCGCAAATCCAGCCGCTTTCAGCTTGCAACGACCCGCTCGCAAAAAGACGTTCAAAAAAATACAGTCACCCTGAGCGGAGCGTCGCGGAATCGGAATCCCCCGGAGACAGGTCTTCGTTTCTGGAGCAGGGAATCGAAGGAACTGCTTTGCTTTTCTCGCTTTCAGCTCAGCACTGCCCAAGCGCTCAAAAATCCGCCCGGCGGCAAAAGTGCACATCTCTTTTATCTCACCCACCGTCACACCTGGCAGTGCGCCGCGTCACATTGTGGGAAAGTGCTCCCGGACCAGCGTCAACGCCTCTTCCGCCGTGGCGATGGTTCCCTCCAGTTGCGCATCCTCGACCGCGTGCAGCATCTGCTTGAAACTGGCTCCCGGCGTGTAGCCCGCGGCAATCAGTTCCCGGCCGGTGAGCAGCGGCCGGGGGCGCATCGCCTCTTCCGGCATGGCCAGGTAGCGCTCGCGCACAAACTCCCAGTTCTCCAGGATGCCGCTGGCCGCCAGGCAATCCATGCGGTGCAGCGCCAGGTGCTGGTCAAAGCTCTCCAGGCGGAAGAAGCGCTTCAGCGTGGAAGCCTTCATCCGCTGCGCATCCATGAAGCGCATGTGGTTCTCAATCAGCGCCAGCGTCTGGCGGGTTTCGTCGTTGGAGAAGCGGAAGCGCCGGCAAATCTCCGCGCCCATGGCGACGCCCACCTCGACGTGGCCGTCAAAGCGAATCCGCTCGGCAAGCCGGAAGGTGGGGGGCTTGCCCACATCGTGCAGCAGCGCGCCCCAGGCCAGGGTCAGCGGGCAGCCCGGCTCCAGTTGCTCCAGCAGCATCAGTGTGTGGGTCCACACGTCGCCCTCGGGATGAAACTGCGGCGGCTGGGCAACGCCTTTCATGCGGGCCACCTCGGGGAGCACTTCGGCCAGCAGGCCGGTTTCGTCGAGCAACTCGAAAGCCCGGCGCGCGTGGCCCTCGGTAAGCATTTTGGTCAGCTCGTCGCGCACCCGCTCCCGGCTCACCGCGGCGGTTCTGGGGGCCAGGCGGCGCATGGCGGCAGCCGTCTGCGGCTCCAGTTCAAAACTGAAGCGGGCCGCGAAACGCACCCCGCGCAACATGCGCAGGTGGTCTTCTTCAAAGCGCAGCTCGGGCCGGCCGATGGCGCGGACGATGCCGGCGTCGAGGTCCGCCAGGCCGTTGACATGGTCGATGACCGCGGCGCGCAGGTCGTCCGCGCGCTGCAAGGGATCGAGCAGCAGGCCGTTGATGGTGAAATCGCGCCGCCGTACGTCCTCCTCGGCGCTGGTGGTGTAGCGCACTGCATCCGGATGACGGCCATCGGCATAGGCTCCATCGGAACGGAAGGTCGCTACTTCGGTCTGCACATAGCCTTCTTCGTTGCCGTCGGCTACCAATACGACGCCGAAGTGCGCCCCCACGGCAAAGGTGCGCGGGAAGAGGCGCAGCACCACGTCCGGCGTGGCCGCGGTAGCCACGTCGTAATCCTTGGGCTCGCGACCCAGCAGCAGGTCGCGCACGCAGCCGCCCGCCAGGTAGGCCTCATGGCCCGCCGCGCGCAGCGTCCTCAGCACCTCTAAAGCCGCATCGAATTGGGGAGTATCGGGAAACATGGCTCTGCTTGAGCTTAATCCGTCGCAGGCCCAACATTCGAGGCCGCTAAACTATATCCATGAACAAGCGCGGCTTGATCCTGGGCATTGAATCCTCCTGCGACGAGACTGCCGCCTCCGTCGTGGAGCGCGGCGCCCACACGCTCTCCTCGGTGGTCGCCTCGCAGATCGCCACCCACGCCCGCTACGGCGGGGTGGTGCCGGAGCTGGCCAGCCGCGAGCATCTGCGCGCCATTGTGCCGGTGGTGCGCGCCGCCCTGGCCCAGGCCAACATCACCCTCGGCGACCTGGACGCCATCGCCGTAACCAGCGGGCCAGGACTGGCCGGAGCGCTGCTGGTGGGCGTCACCTACGCCAAGGCGCTGGCCTTTGCCCAGGGGCTGCCGCTCATAGCGATCAACCACCTGGAGGGGCACATCCATGCCGTTCTGCTGCATGAACGGGAGACCGCGCCGGCCACCGAAAAGGATGCAGAAGCCTTGGCGCTGGTGGTCTCCGGCGGGCACACGCACCTGTTTCTGGCGCGGCCGGCGCACGGCGCCTGGAGCTACAGGCTGGTGGGGCGTACGGTGGACGACGCCGCCGGCGAAGCCTACGACAAAGTGGCCAAGCTGCTCGGCTTCGGCTACCCCGGAGGACCGTGGATCGACGCCCTGGCGCGCTACGGCAACCCGCACGCCGTGCCCTTCGCCTTCTCGCAGATCAAGCAGAAGATCTATCTGGCGGGCAAGACGCCGCGCACCAAGGCCGCCCGCACCGCGCCTATCGCCGACCTCGACCCGCACTTTCTGTTCTCGTTTTCCGGGATCAAGACGGCCGTTTTGCGCTACGTGGAATTGCACGGGTTGCGCGCCGAGGCTGAAGCCCGCGCCGCGCGGCTTTTTCCGCACCGGTATGGGCATCCGGAGCCCGCGCCAGCACAAAGTTGTCATCCGGAGCGAAGCGCAGCGGAGTCGAAGGACCTGCGTTTGGCCGCCAAGCCGCCAACCACCCGCGCGGAAGCCCTGGCTCTCTGTCCGCAGCAGACCCTGGACCTGATCGCCAGCTTTCAGCACGCGGTGGTGGGCGACCTGATGAAAAAGACCTTTGCCGCCGCCGAGTCACTGGGCGCACGCCGCATCCTGGTCACGGGCGGCGTGGCCGCCAACCGCGAACTCCGCACCCGCTTTGCCGCGGAAGCCGCCGGGCGCGGGCTGCGCGTGGCCTTCCCCACCCCGGCTCTCTCCACAGACAACGCCGCCATGATCGCTGCCGCCGCCTGGCCGCGGTTTCAGGCCGGGGAGTTTGCCGATAACGCGCTCTCCGGCGATCCGTCGCTGGCGCTGGGACGGTAAAGGCAGGCTCCCAGTTCTCAAAATCGAGACCTGGAGGCACCCGGCATTTGCGCAATCGGGGCCGAGACGGATCACGGCGCTCAATCACGTTCCCAACCCCTTGCTGCCGCGGATGTTTCATTGCGCAAATTCCTGCGCAAGCCAGTGTCGAAGCTGTCGGTGCATTTTCGTCAGACGGCTCCGGTGTTGACTTCTCATCTGGTGTTCATTTTGGACCGGCAAAGCTCCCTGAACGAGAAGTAAGCTGACATTGCGTCAGTCGTGACAAAGGTTTCCGCAACGCAAGGCATGTGTTTTCAAAAAATTGCAGACTCGAATCGCGTTTGGCCCTGTAAATGCTCAGACAATGTGCAGGAAGAAGAGCCGGAAATTGAAGTGACTGTCCGCTCCTTGTCTTCCAACTCTGGGGTCTATGATCCATCACCTTGTCCATAAGGCTGCCAGAGCAAAGGAATGAACATGGCAAACGCAGCTGTCTACCAACCTGAAACTGAAGTTTTCACCGGCTCGGCCCTTCCAGACGTTCCTGCAGAGTTCAGGTCCGCGCCTTTCATCTGCCAGGCCCCGGAATTTGCCCAGGACGCGGAATCCGAGCGGCCGTTGATTGCGGAAGACCCAAAACTGTTTAGAGGCGCGCTGGTTGCGTTTGGCATGGAAGTGATGGCGGGAACCCTGCTCTACGGCGCCTGGGAGCTTTGGCACCTCTTTCGGTAGCTAACCGGCACCGATAGGGCGTATGCCGGGGCGACAGCCTCCCCCCGGCATACCTCTGCCCCGTCCCCTCCTCCGCGGAAGGCACGCTTCCGCCCCCGGGTTCATCTGTTGCACCTTTCATTCGGCCGCTCATCCCTCTCTTGCTACAATCGAACTGGCCGAAAAGCGGCCAATTCAACAGGTTTTCCGAGCAAGTATGAGCAAGAAGTCCGACCGATGACCCTCCGCCTTTTCAATACTCTTTCCGGACAGATGGATGAGCTTGTCCCCTCCGACGGGCAGGCCCTGCGCATGTATGCCTGCGGGCCCACCGTTTACGACTACGGCCACATCGGCAACTTCCGCACCTTTCTCGCGGTGGACGTGCTGCGGCGCGCGCTGCAGCTGACCGGCACCAAGGTCCGCCACGTGATGAACATTACCGACGTGGACGACAAGATCATCCGCAACTCAGCGGCGGCGGGCATTTCCATCGGCGAGTACACCGGGCGCTTCGAGCAGGCCTTTTTCGAGGACCTGGAATCCCTGCGCGTGGAGCGGCCGGAGCAGATTGCGCGGGCCACAGAGCACATTGAGAAGATGGTGGAGCTGGTGCAGAAACTGGCCGCGGCCGGCGCTGCCTACCAGACCGAGGACGGAAGCTGGTATTTCCGCCTGAAGGCGTTCCCGGAGTACGGCAAGCTCAGCAAAAAAGATCTGTCCGGCATGGAAGACGGCGCGCGCGTGGATGTGGACGAGTATGAGAAGGACTCGGCGCGGGACTTTGCCCTGTGGAAGGCGGCCAAGCCTGGCGAGACCTCCTGGGATACGGCGATTGGGCGCGGACGGCCCGGCTGGCACATCGAGTGCTCGGCCATGGCCATGGAGTACCTGGGCGAGAGCTTCGACCTGCATGCCGGCGGCGAAGACCTGATGTTCCCGCATCACGAAAACGAGATTGCGCAGAGCGAGAGCGTGACCCACAAGCCGTTTGCGCGCCACTGGATGCATGTGCGCTTTCTGCTGGTGGACGGGCGCAAAATGTCAAAAAGCGAGGGTAACTTCTATACCCTGCGCGACCTGCTGCTGAAGGGCTACAAGGCCTCGGCCATTCGGCTGGCGCTGATTTCCGTGCCCTACCGGCACCAGCTCAATTTCACCTTCGACGGGCTGATCGAGGCCACCAACGCCATCGAGCGGCTGCGGACCTTTCACCAGCGGCTGACGCAAGGGGACTTCGCGTCCGGCGAAAATCCGCTGCTTCAAGCTGCGGCAAAGAAGGCGCAGGCCGAGTACCTGGCCGCGCTCTCGAACGACCTGAACACGGCGGAAGCCCGCGCGCCCATCTTCGATTTGATCCGCGCTGCGAACACGGCCATGGACCAGGGGCAACTGCTGGCTGGCGACCGGGACGCGATTCTGGCCGTGCTGGCCAGCTTTGACGCGGTGTTCGACGTGATCGCGGACCATGACGCCGAACCTACGCGCCGCGCCCTGGAATATGCGGAACAGGCTGGCCGGCTGGCCGACGTGGCGCCCGAGCTGCTGGCCCGCCAGGGGCAGACGGATGAGGCGATTGATGCGCTGGTGGCGGAGCGCGCCACGGCCAAAAAGCAGCGAAACTTTGCCCGCGCCGACCAGATCCGCAACGAACTGGCGGAAAAGGGGATTGTTCTGGAAGACTCGAAAGACGGTGTGCGCTGGAAGCGCAAATAACGGGAGGTAGGGTAGGTCGGGGCTTCAGCCCCTGAGGTGCAGCATTCAAGAGCAAACCTCAGGGCCTGAAGGCCCTCAATCATTCCGCTTGTTTTGGAAGGTCTTGTAACATCTGACGTTCGGATTCCGCATGATCTAGGTCTTTGACAGCGTGAATTGGTACCAACTCCGTGCCCCATCCATTCGCCTACCGGGGTCCCCACGGACAGGTCTTTGTCCGTGGGGTGGTTACTGGCGAATGGGTGGGAAAGCACAAATCTCGAAGGTTCGAAATCACGTTGTCAAAAACCTAGGTCCATTACGCAAGCCGACGTCGCAAAGGAAAAAGGGTTGTTTATCGAAGTATGGGAGATCTACCCATGGAAGCCAACGAAGCCCAGGAATTGCAGGAGCACGCCGAGCACGGTTCGCACGAGTCGATGCTGCGGCCGGTTGCTTTCACCATGAGCCTGCTGGCGGTGCTGGTGGCCGTGACCACGGTGCTGGGGCACCGCACCCACACCGAGGCCGTGCTCAGTCAGAACAAAGCCACGGACCAATGGAACGAGTATCAGGCCCACAAGATCCGTTCCAACGACACGGCGCTGGCAAGCGACCTGCTCAGCGTGGTCACCATCGCCGACAAGGACGCCGCGAAAAAGATCGCCAAATCCTATGCCGATCACCAGGCCAAGTGGACCGATGAGCTGAAAGACGACAAGGAAAAGGCCGAGGCGCTGGAGACCAAGGTGGAGCAGGCCGAGGCCCGCGCCAACCGCTTTGACCTGGCCGAGGCGTTGCTGGAAATCGGCCTGGTGATCACCTCGGTCACGCTGCTCACCCGGCGCCGCGCCTACTGGTATCTGGGCATCGTTTTCTCGCTGGGCGGCATTGCTTCGGCGGTCTCGGTGCTGTTGCTCAAGTAGGACTTTGCGCTGCGGCGAAGGATACCTTTCGAAAGCCCCCGCTGTGGTAGACTGGCGGCCTTATGAAAGCCTGTCTATTCGCCACTCTTCTTGCCCTTTGCAGCGCGCCGCTTCTGGCCCAGGCGCCTGCCTCCGCACCCGCGTCCCAGGTCCACACCAGCGACATCGGCTTCAGCTACAGCCTGCCCTCCGACTGGAATGTTGTGGACACCACTCCGTCGCTTCCGGCAGTGCAGCAGCAGGTGGAGAAAAACGCCACCAGTGAAGATGAAAAGAAGGGCATTTCCTGCGTTCAGATCGCGCTGACCGCCCGCCACGGATCGCCCTCCTCCGTGGTGGTGGTGGTGGCGCTGCCTTTTGCCTGCTTTGGGCAGACGATGACCGAAAAGGATCTGCCGGGCTTTGCCATGGGCGCATCAGAGGGGATCAAGAACACCTTCGACATCTCAGAACCGCTCTACGGCGCCTACTCGCTGGGCAGCCACAGTGTCTGGATCGAGCGGGCCAAGGGCGTGGTGAAGGACCACCCGGAACTCAAGTACACGGTTGAAACCGTGTGCAGCGTGCTCAAGAAGGGCGCGGTCTGCTGGATGGCCATGGCCGCCGACGATGCCGCCCTGAAGACCTTTGAGCAAGGCTCGGTCAAGCTGGACGCGGAACCGTCGGCAACGCTGGTCCCCGCCGACGCCTTTACGAAAAAGCCCTGAGGCGGCTTTTGGCGCTTGATTGATCCGGCCCTCAACGATTGCCTTCCGGCTTCCCACCCTTTTCGCAAAATGCGCGAAAAGGATGGGGCACGGTGTTGTCTTGCTTTCGGGCCGGATCAGAACCGCACGGACAGGCTGGCCTGAAACGACCGTCCGCGGCCGGTGAGCGGCTTGATCTGGCTCATCCAGCCGCTGGCCATGAAGTCGTCGAAGTTGACGCCTCCCAGGGGCAGCTCGTAGCACTTGTTCAGAACATTGTCGCCGGCCACGCTGGCGCGCAGAAAGCCCCGCTGATAGGCCGAGTGCAGGTTCAAGAGGGCGTACCCCGGCGTCTTCTGCTCCAGGCGGCGCGGGTCCACATCGGCTTTGCGGTCCACGGCCTGAAGGCCGAAGCCCGCGGCGAATCCCTTCAATTCCTCGTCAAAGGCTACCCGCGCGTTGAGCGGCATCATCTGGTAAAGGCCGGTGTTGGCGTCGAGCCTTTCGCCGTGCAGCCAGCCGGCCACGCCGCTGACTTTGCCCTCGCCGAGCCGGGAGCTCTTCCAGAGCGCGCCGCTGGCGGAAAAATCCGCCCCTTCAATTCTGGCGTTGTGATTGGCGAAGCGCAGTTGGGCAAAGTTGCTCATTCCGTAGTTCGTGGTGGCCAGGGTATCCACATCCACATAGTCCTGGATATAAGTCAGGAAAGGGGTCAGCGCGATCTCCCACGCCTGGGGCGCACGGCCGCGCCAGCTTGCCGTTGCGCTCACGGTGTGGGCAATCTCAGGCTTGAGGCCCACGTTGCCCACATAGTAATTGCCGTCGCCGAACCAGCCGATCATGCCGCTGGCCATCCAGTTGGTGGACCAGGCGTAACGCTCGTAGAGGTTGGGCGCGCGGGTCTTGCGCGCATAGCCGAACTCGAAACTGGCAGACGGGCTCGGCTGGTAACGCGCCAGCGCGGTGGCATCCAGGTCCACATCGGTGTGGGCGCGGTTCAGTGCGTTGAAGGCGCTGGCGTCGGCGCCGTACATCATGGCGGAGTAGCCCTGCACCGGGCCGGCATTGCTCCAGACCGTATCGTTGCGCAGGCCGAGGAGGGTGGTCCATTGCGGGCTCCACTTGCTGGCCACTTCGGCAAACCACCCCAGGCGCATGCGCCGGCCGTCGTTGATGCTGACGAAAGTGTTGGGGCCCATCATGGGCGCCGTGCCGGCGACGGCGGGCCAGCGGTCGTCGAGCACAAAGCGATGCAACTCGCTGCCCGCGTTGAGGGTGTGCCGCGCGGAGAGCGGGAGTTCGTACTTGACCGAGTAACCGCTATCCCTGCCATGCGTGTTCATGGGCATCCACATGGGCATGGGGAAATACGACTTATCCCTGCCTATGTTCATGGAATGCCATGCGCCCTGCCAATAGACGTGGGTGTCGAGCAGGCCGCTGCCGAGGTTGCGGCGGTAACGCAGATTGAGCGACTCCGCGTAGTTGCGCACCATGTCCATCTGCGCGTTCACAAAGCCCTCGTACGGAACGTGATGCAGTCCGGCCTGAAGGACCAGCAGGTTGCCCGCGCCCTGGGCGGCCAGGGTCACGGTGTGATCGGTGCTCTGCGCATAGGTCGAGGTGATCTTGTGGCCGCTGCCGTCGGTGTAGTCGTCGCCGTTGGCCCAGGAGCCGTTGTAGCCCAGGCCCAGATTGCGGCCCGCGGCCCAGGCGGAGAACGCGCCGCCGTAGCTCTGGCCATTGCTCGCGTAGAAGCCGGAGGAATCGCCTTCGCTGTGCAACCGCTCTCCCGGCTTGGCGAAGACCGGCTCGCGGGAGGCGATCGCGATGGTCCCGCCTAGGCTGTCGCCGCCCAGGCTGACCGGCGTGATGCCCGCCATGACTGTAACTTGAGCCGTCTGGAACGGGGCGATGTAGGAGGGCGGCGGATTCATGTGGTTGGCGCAGGCGGAGGAGACCATCATGCCGTCCACAACCAGCTTGGTGCGCTCGTCGCCCAGCCCGTGCAGCAGCGGGATGGAGGCAAGCTGGCCGTTCTGCCGCAGGCTCACGCCGGGCGTGTTGCGCAGCAGTTCGGCGCTGTTGCGGCTTTGCGTCCGGTCGCTGAGGTCCACCTTGTTCGGGGCGCCGGCGCCGAGGTCCGCGCCGGTCACTTCGACGTCGGTTCGCGCCGGTGCAATTTTCAATGCGATATTGATGGCTGTCTCGCTCCCTGCGCGGACGGAAAGATCATGAAGAATGGCGGTTTCAAAGCCCGCGGCGGCAACAGAAACCTGGTAGCGGCCGGCGGGAAGTCCCTCGCAAGCAAAGCGCCCCCGCAGGTCGGTCACCAGGGATTTCCTGGCTCCCGAGGCGAGGTTTCTAACTTCAATTCTGGCTCCTGGAACAACCGCGCCGGAGGGGTCCTTCAACACCCCGGCAATGGCGCCGGATGCAATGGAACTGCTGGTCACTCCAGGACTGGAACCTTGTTGGGCATGGATCGGACTGGCCTGCCCGCATAGGCAGATGGCTGGCAAAAGAGCCAGCAAAAGCTTGCACTTCATGGATTCTCCTCTTGTCTGGGAAGACGCAAAACACCGGAACGGGCAGGGAAGTCCCTGGTCCGTCCGTGGGGCACTGCAATTTGTCAGGCGAGAGGAGCGGGAGGGCCGCGGCGTTGATGGCTGCGGAGGAAGGAGAGTCGGGGCCGGGCTTCAGTCAGCGCGGCTCGGATCGGAGAAGGGAGCGCCTCGGCGTAGAAGCGCGCCCTGGCCTCCGGCTTTAAGGTGGCGGAATGCACGGCGCAGGGGACGGCCGGGCCGCAGGGGCACTTCTCCGAGACGGCGGTGAAGCCCTTCTGGTTGCCGCTCAGCCGCCCCATGCGGCTCATCATGCAATGGTGTTTGCCGTTCCTGCGGCAGCACGCCGGCAGATTGGCATCGGCATCCGGGGCAAGCAGCGGCGCAATCAGCATCCAGCTGAACATCATCATCAGCGAAAGTGAGAGGACGCGGCGCATTCCCAAGGCAAGGATATAACTTGCGCCTCGACAGGCTATGGGCGACCCTGCGCGGCGGCGGGAATGTGCAGAGCGTGAACTGAATCCTCCCCACGGATCGAGTGGAGGATGCGGGAGCCCGGAAGTGGATTCTGTTCAACGTTGCGGCGATGACGTATTCTGAGAGCACCTTATAAGGTGCTCGATGGGGAGGGGACATGCTGGACATCACCACCGACATTCAATCGCTGACCACCTTCCGCCGCTCGTCCGGCGACTTCATGAAACAGCTCAAGAAGAGCAAGCGCCCCATGGTGCTCACCGTGAATGGGAAAGCTGCGGCTGTGGTGCAGGATGCCGCGGCGTACCAGCGTTTGCTCGACCTGGCGGCCAGCGCCAATGCCGAAGAGGGCATGCGCCAGGGCCTGGAGGACGCGAGAAGAGGAAGAACCCGTCCGGCGAGGCAGTTCTTCGCCGAATTTGAGACCACCCGTGGCCTACCTCGTTAGCATCGCTTCCCGCGCCGAGCGAGACGTTGCCAGCCTCTACGAGGAGATCGACGCCGAGCAATCCGATGCGGCGTTGAAATGGTACAGGGGCCTCAAAGAGGCCATTCTCAGTTTGGAAGAACTGCCCAATCGCTGCCCGGCGACACCTGAAAAGGGCCAGCTCAGGCACCTGCTCTTTGGCCACAAACCGCACGTCTATCGTGTGATCTACCGCGTTCTTGAGCGGCAGAAGCGGGTTGAAGTGCTCCACATCCGCCATGGCGCGAGGAGAGGGTTCAGGGCATCCGATCGCGGATGAAGATACCGTAGCCAACCGGGCTCGCTGTAGAATTCCATCAGGCTCGGCGGGCGTCTTCCGCTCTTCCCCTTATGTCGCGCAACTTCTACATTCTGGCTGCCACACTGGCTTTCTTTGCGCTGCTTTCGGCGGCCATGGCGCTGGTGCCCTCGAACTTTCAGCCGGGGCTGCCGGCCAACGCCTCGCTGTGGCGCATGGTGGCCATGGTTCTGCTGCTGTTTGGCCTGGTGGCGGCGCTGATTGGCGTGATGAGCCACCTCTTTGAGCAGGTGGACAGGCGCAGCGAAGCGGCCCGGCTGGCGGCCCGGCGGAAGCGCAGGGGCGAAAGGCACTAAAATTGAGTTTGGGACGCCTCCCCGCACAGAAACGAGCAGACGCAATGTATGAAGTCACAGTGGAGGCCGGTTTCTCTTCCGGTCACTATCTCCGCAACTACAAGGGCAAGTGCGAAAACCCGCACGGGCACAACTACAAGGTTCGCGTCACCCTGGCCGGAGCCGAGTTGGACGCGACCGGCCTGCTGCTCGACTTCAAGCTGCTGAAGCATGTGCTGCGCCCGGTGATCGAGCAGATCGACCACCAGATGTTGAACGACCTGGAGCCGTTCGCGGTGCTCAACCCCTCGGCCGAAAACCTGGCCAAGTTCTTTTACGACCGGACCAGCCAGCAACTCGCCGACATGACCCAGGGCCGGGTACGCGTGAAAGACTGCACCATCTGGGAGACGGATACCACCACGGCTACCTATTACGAGTAGGGCGGGGACTCTCAGACGGGAATGGCCACCGGGCCCAGAATGTGCTTCCTGGCAATCTGTTCGATCTCAGGCTCTGTCAGCGCGGAGAGATCCGCTGTCTCGGTGGCGACGATCCGTTCAAAGATCTCCGGGTGATGGGTCTTCAGATACTCGCTCAGGAAATCGACCGCGCTGCTCTTTCCCGTCGCATGCCCAATGAGGACGATGCTCTCGGCAGGGACAAGGTCCTTCGCGATCTCTTCGTAGAAGGAGTTTTCCTCTGGAACGCGATTCCCCTGGAAATCATCTTCCTTGCGATGGATCAGGTGGTGCTCGAATCCGAATGGATCGTAGGGCTTGACGGTAGTTTCGTCTTCGTGCCGGCGGCCGCCGTGATCCAGATACAGATGTGCGGCATGATGGTCAATCACGACGACCATGCGCCCCGGCTGGTGTGCACTGGCCGGTTTCCCCAGGACTTCGGATTCCTTCAGAAACTTGCGCAACCGGGAAATATCTTCCACTTCCAGGTCATGGCTGCTCGGGCGCTTGAAGAACGCGCGCTGAGAGCCGACCAGGAACGTAAACTCGTCGTTTCCGTGCGGCTGGACCTGGCCAATCTGCTCAATCAGTTCAACTACGGCAGTCCAGGTGAGGTTGCGCGGCAATTTGCCGCCAACAAGACTCTCAAGCAGTTCTTCGTGATCGTGACGGAGATGCGTGTTCATCCCGCTAGCATTTCACCGCCGACGGCGAAATGCTGGTCCGGTTTGCTCAGGGCGGGCGATGCGCGGGGAACGGGAGCAGACCCTAGTTCATCTGGCTGGACTTCGACTTGAGGTACTTGTCGAAGGGAATCTCGAAGTAGAAGAGCTCATTGCCGTCGGCATCGCGCAGCTTGTGCAGATGGAGCTTGGCGCCGCGCAGCGGGTGGTCGAGCTCGGAGACATCGTAAAACAGGAATCCGGCGCGGGTGGTGTGGGGCTCTACCACCAGGGCCTGGTACTCGAAGGTGTCGAAATCCTTCTCGATCTCCTGATTGCTGCCCTTGGGCTTCAGCTTGATGGAGGGGATGGGGCCGGGCATGGGGATCTTGGCGCCCTCGCGCTCCTTGCGGGTCATGAGGCGTTCCACATCTTCGGGCTCCGCGGCCTGAATCTTGTCGCCCGCCGCGGTGAGGAAGAGGATGCGGGCATCGCGCAGGGAGATGGGCCGGTCGCCGTTGTTGGTTACGATAAGGCGTACGGGCATCACGCCGTGGCTGAGGTAATCGACGCGGAAGATGGCCTCTTTTTCGCGCGTGTCATAGGGTTCGGCGGCAATGGCCACCTTTTCGGCGTCATGCACCTCGACCGCGGCAAACGAGGTGGCGGGCTGCACGGTCGGAGGGGTGTGGTCGGCAGCCATGGCCGGCAGCGCCAGCCAAAGCGTCAGCAGTGGTAGCTTCCAGGAGACCCTCATCGTGCTCGACTGTATCATTTGAGGGTTAGACCGGGGGAAGACAAATTCCGTTACGCATGATTCTGTTTTTCTACAATCTGGCCTTGGCCGCGGCCCTGGTGGCGGGATCGCCTTGGTGGCTGTGGCGCATGGCCACCACCCACAAGTACCGCGAAGGGATGCTGGAGAGGCTGGGCAGGGTGCCGGCGGCGCTGGCCGCTCTGGGCCGGGAGCGCCCCCTGATCTGGCTCCACGCCGTCTCGGTTGGAGAAGTGCTGGCCGCCAGCCGCCTGGTAGGCGAACTGGACCGCGCCTTTCCTGGGCATTGCCTGGTGATTTCCACCACCACCCGCACCGGGCAGGCGCTGGCCCGCGAGCGCTTCGGCGCCGAGCGGGTTTTCTATTGCCCGCTGGACCTGCCCTGGGCGGTGCGAGCGTATCTCAAGGCTCTCCAGCCAAAGCTGCTCATCCTGGCCGAGACCGAGTTCTGGCCCAACCTGCTCAGCGGCTGCTTCCGCCGGCAGATCCCCGTGGCGGTGGTGAACGCCCGCATCTCCGACCGCTCCTGGCCGCGCTACCGGTTGTTGCGCCGTCTATGGCAGCCCTTTCTCAGCAAGCTTGGCCGGGTGCTGGCGCAGAGCGAGACCGATGCCGAGCGCCTGAAAGCGATTGGTTGCCGGACGGAACGGGTTTCGGTGGCCGGCAACCTGAAGTTCGACGTGCGCGCCGCCCAGGAAGCGGAGGCCGCGCGCCTGCTCAGGATTAAGGCCAATGACCTGCGGTTGATCGTCGCCGGCAGCACGCTGGAAGGCGAAGAAGCGGCGCTGGTTGAGATTTGGCCGCGGCTGCTTGAAGCCGATCCGCAACTGGCGATGGTACTGGCGCCCCGGCATCCGGAACGGTTCGGCGCGGTGGCGGCGTTGCTGGCCCGGTCTGGCGTCTCCTGGGTCAGGAGATCCGATTGGCAAGGGAAACCTGCCGAGAGGATTGAGCCGGTGAGGCCCGGCCAGATCGTTCTGCTGGACACCATCGGCGAACTGGCCTCGGTCTACTCGTTGGCGGCAGTGGCCTTTGTGGGCGGAAGCGTGATTCCGGCGGGGGGGCACAATCCGCTGGAACCGGCGCAGTTTGGCGTTCCCATCGTGATGGGTCCGCACTACGCGAACTTCCGCGCCATCACCGACGATTTGCGGGAGCACAATGCCGTCCGCATCGCGACCAGGGAAGAGCTGGCCGATACCCTGATCGACCTGCTGCGGGATTCCGCTGCTGCCCAGGCCATGGGAGAGCGGGCGAAGCAGGTCTTCAATCAGCAGGCGGGAGCCACGGCGCGGTGCGTTGATGCGCTGCGAGCGCTGCTCTTATCAAACACCAGCATGGAGCGCCCGGCATGAAGCAGCCTTTCTCTCCGCGCAAGCTGCTGTTGCCGCTGGTTCCGGCTTACCGGCTGGCGCTGGCTCTGCGCGCATTGCGCCTGGGGACGAAGCTGGAACCGGTGCGCCGCTTGCGCTTTCCCGTGGTGAGCATCGGCAACCTCTCGGCCGGAGGTGCGGGCAAGACGCCGGCCACCATCGCGCTGGCCAAGGCGCTCGCCTTGCGTGGGCTGCGCGTGGATGTGCTCTCCCGTGGCTATGGCCGCCAGGGCAAGGTTCCTGCCCGCGTCGATCCTGCCGGGACCGCCGAGCAATTCGGCGACGAGCCTCTGCTGATTGCCCAGGAGGCGGGCGTCCCGGTCTACGTGGCCCGGCAGCGGTTCGAGGCCGGATTGCTAGCCGAGGCCGACGGCTCCACTGCTTCGCTTCCCACGGTCCACCTGCTCGACGACGGCTTTCAGCACCGCCAGCTTCATCGCGATGTGAATATTCTGCTGGCCAGCGGCCAGGACTGGCAGGAGGGCTTGCTGCCGGCGGGCAACCTGCGCGAGCCGCTCCAGGCTGCGCGGCGGGCTGACGTGATCGCCATCCCTGCGAACGAACCGGAGTTCGAGGCAGAGTTGCGCACCTGGGGCTGGCAGGGGCCGGTCTGGCGTCTGCATCGCACGATGGAGGTTCCTGCTGCCGATGGTCCCGTGGTTGCTTTCTGCGGCATTGCCCGCGCGGAGCAATTCTTTGCCGGGCTGGAAGCTGCCGGGCTGCACATCGCTGCCCGGATCGCTTTTGCCGACCACCACCGCTACAGCTCCGCCGATATGGAGCGGCTGGTGGCGGCGGCCCGAAAGACGGGCGCCACGACGTTGTTTACCACGGAGAAGGACAGGGTCCGGCTGGGGACCCTTTCTGCAGCCTTCATGGAATCGCTGCCGCTTAAAACCGTCCGCCTGCGCGTCCAGATTGAGCATGAGGACGAGGCCGTGGAGTGGTTGGTAGACCAGTTGAGGCTCGCTCCCGTTCGCCCGCCCCTGTGAGAAAATCAGAGCTTGCAAACCCAGTCCAAGTTTCGCTTGCTCGTGGTCCGGCTCGGCGCCATGGGAGACATTCTCCACGCTCTGCCGGCGGTAACGGCGCTGCGCCAGGCGCACCCCGGCTGGGTGATCGACTGGGTGGTGGAACCGCGCTGGCGGGCGCTGCTGGCGGCTGAAGGCAGCACCGGTCGCGGGCCCGCGCAACCCGTGGTGGACCGGCTTCATCTGGCGGCGACGAAGGAGTGGCGCAAGGCGCTACTCAGCCCACAAACCATGAATGAAGTCAAGGCTTTGCGGAGTGCTCTGCGGGCCGGAGGCTACGACGCGGTGATCGACTTGCAAGGGGCGCTGCGGTCGGCGGTGGTGGGCTGGTTGGCCGGCTGCCGGCGGCTGATCGGCGAGGCCGAGCCTCGGGAGCGCGCCGCGCGCTGGGTGTTTACCGAGGAGGTTTATACCAGCGGCGCACATGTGATTGAACAGGATGTGGAACTGGCGTCGGCCGTGGCCGGCGACGATCTGCAGCCCGCAATGCCCTGGCTGCCGGTGGACCCGGTTGCCGAGGCCTGGGCCGACCAACTTCTGCCCTCTTCTCAGATCAAGCCCGTCGCGCTCATCAATCCCGGAGCCGGCTGGGGAGCCAAGCGCTGGCCGGTGGAGCGATATGCCGCCGTGGCCCAGGGACTGGTGGAGCGCGGCTTCCGGGTGCTGGTCAATGCCGGCCCCGGCGAGGAGCTGCTGGCCGACGCCATCGTACAGGGAACCGGCGGCGCGGCCACTCCGCTGATGGGTTCGCTCGACCGGTTGATCGCCCTCACCCGGCGGGTTACTATCGCCATTGCCGGGGATACCGGTCCGCTGCACCTGGCCTGCGCCCTGGGCCGGCCGGTGGTGGGCATATATGGTCCCACCGACCCCAGCCGCAACGGGCCTTTCGGGACAAGATTCAAGGTGCTGCGCAGCCCCGAGAGCCGCCGCGACCACACCCGCCATGCCGCGCCAGAGGCTGGTCTATTGACCATCCTGCCGGAAGAGGTGCTGCGGGCCGCCGACGAACTGCTCGCCCAGGAGACCGCCGTATGACGCAACCCGCTTGCCCACCGCCACAGGACTGGATTGCCCGCTGGCAGCGCGTGGCCCGCCGTATCCGGGTGCCGCTGGGCTTTTTGACGGCCGCTCTTTACCTCTTCGAACTCTGGCGGCGCGCGCCCCAGCCGGCCGCGGTGGCCTGGAGCCTGGCGCTGGTGGCGCCCGGCGTGTGGTTGCGCGGCTATGCCGCCGGCTACGTAAAGAAGAACCGCGAACTGACCCAGACCGGCCCTTACGCGCATACCCGCAACCCGCTTTATCTGGGTTCCATGCTGATTGCCGGCGGTTTTGCCCTGGCCCTGCTCAGCTGGCCGGTGGCGCTGGTGCTGGCTGCCGGGTTTGCGGTGATCTATATCCCGGTGATCGCCTCGGAGGAGCGCTTTCTGCGCGCCACCTTCCCCGGCTTCGACGACTATTGCCGCCGCGTGCCCCGGCTGATTCCCCGGCTTACCCCGGCCGGCCGCACCCGTGACGCTGTGGCGCCAATGGGGGCTCAGGCGGTTACCACGGTCGCGGCAGGGAGCTTTTCCTTCAGCCTCTATTTGAAGCACCGCGAGTACAATGCTGCTATAGGGGCTACCCTCCTTTACCTCAGCCTGCTCTTCCTGCAACCGGCTCTCGCTGCCTTCATTCCCGGGATGCGCTGAGCGGTTGCCGCGCCAAAACCGTCAATTTACCAAGGAGCCATGCACAACGGTGAAGACGCACATGCACGTTGCACTCATTCTTTGCGCCCTTGCCCTGGCCGGCGTGGCTTACGGCCAACAGGCAGCTCAGCTGGCGCCGCCACGAGCGGGCTTCAGCTTCCCTCAGAAGCAGACCCTCATCTACTCGGTGGACTGGCGCGTTTTTCCCGCCGGTACCGCCATCCTGCACTTTGAGGCCACAGGGGATCGGGAGCGGATCACCGCCAACGCCGACACCGTCGGCGCCCTCAACCTGCTGTTCCACGTGGGCGACCGCTTCCAGTCCACCTTCGACCGCACCAAGGGCTGCACCTACGAGTTCGACAAGCAGACCGTGGAGGGCCGCCGCCAGGTCAACTCCACGATGCGGCTGGACTACGGCCAGTCCAAATCGATCCTGGATTCCAAGAACATGATCACCGGGCAGACCAAGCATCTGGAACTGCCCATCTCCGGCTGCCTCACCGACCTGCTGACGGGGGTCTTCTACGCCGCCTCGCAGCCCATGGAAGTGGGACACACCTTTGTGATTCCGGTGGCGGATGCCCTGAAGACCGTGCCGGTGACCATGAAGGTGGAAGGCCGCGAAGAGATCAAGACCACGCTGGGAACCTTCAAGACCCTGCGCGTGCAGCCCACCGCCGACGCCGGCGTGGTGAAGAATCGCGGCAACATCTGGATCTGGTACACCGACGACGAGCGCCACCTGCCGGTGCAGATGCGCGCCCGCCTCTTCTGGGGCACCATCACCTTCCGCCTTACCGGCAACGAGAACAAGTAGCCGCCGCACCAGCCGCAGACGCCGGAGCCTTTTTCGTTTGTTCTCCCCATGAACGTGGGTGCCCCAGGTCCCGTTTTTGGGACCTGGGAAAGCAAAGAACTCGACAACTTCGGGTGCCCCACCCTCGCCGCGCTTTTGTTCTTGCGGTTAGGGTGGGCGAGCATAAACTCCCGTGCCCCATCCATTCGCCTTTTGGGGCGAATGGGTGGGAAAGCACAAACCCCGATCAGCCCATCCTCCCAGCTCCTCCCCGGTGTAAACTTTTCCTTCGCGCACTAGTTGTTGCTTCCTGCGCGCGGTCAGGACCCATACCCATGCAAACACTCTTGCTTTCTGCTGCTTTGATTGCCGCCATTGCGCCCATCGCCACCTGCCTTGCCCAAACGGCTCCGCCCAAGCGCCCCATGACCTTTGAGGACATGCAAAAGATGAAGCGGCTGGGCGAAACCGCCGTCTCGCCCGACGGCAAGTGGCTGGCCTACTCCGTCACCACCGTCGATCTCGACCAGAACAAGAAAGTCGCGGAGCTGTTCATCCAGCCCATCGCGGGCGGAGAGCCCAAGCCGCTCGCCGTGTCCAAGCCCGGCGACAGCGGCGTGCAGTTCTCCTCCGACAGCAAGCGGATCCTCTTCCTCAGCAGCCGCGAAGCCGGTCAGCAGGTCTGGCTGGCGGACTTCGACACGGCCACAGGCGTTGCGAGCAACCCGAAGAAGCTGACCACCATCTCCACCGATGCCGACAACGCCCGCTGGTCGCCCGACGGGCACTCCATCGTCTTCACCTCCTCGGTCTATCCCGACTGCCCGGCCATCACGCCGACTGACGCAGCAGGAAACACCTGCAACGCCGACCGCGACAAGGCCGCAGCCGACAGCAAGGTCAAGGCGCAGATCTTCACCCATCTGCTCTATCGCCACTGGGACCACTTCACCGGCGCCAAGCGCAGCCATCTGTTCCTGGCCTCTGTAGAGACCGGCGCAATCCGCGACCTCACCCCCAACGACCCGCACGACGTTCCGCCCTTCTCGCTGGGCGGCGATGGCGGCTTTGCCATCTCTCCCGACTCCAAAGAACTGGCCTTCACCGAGAACCTGGACGAAGAGCCGGCCATCAGCGTCAGCGCCAGCATCTTCACCCTCGACCTGACCAACCCAGCGGCGAAGCCAGTCAAGGTTTCCACCTCCAAGGGCGGCAACTTCAGCCCCGCCTACTCGCCCGACGGCAAATATCTGGCCTGGCGTTCGGAAGAGCGTCCCGGCTACGAAGCCGACAAGTTCCGGCTGTTCCTCTACGACCGCGCGGCCAAGACAGCCAAAGATTTGCTGCCGAAGTTCGACCGCTGGGTGGATGAGTTCGCTTGGGCGCAGGATTCGCGGTCTCTCTTTTTTGCCGCAGCTGAGAGTGGGGCGGTTCCAATTTTCACAGTGGCAATGGACGGAAAGCTGACCCAGTTGACTGACCCCAAGGAAGGGGGAGAATTCAGCAGTTTGCAGCCTCTTGCCGGAGGAAAGAATCTGCTTGCGGCCATGGTCACAGTACGCACTCCCAGCGAGATTGTGCGGCTCGATCTTAAGAAAGTTCTGGTCTACGAAGACCCCGCTCTTGCTGTGGTTCCTGATCATAAGGGGAATCCAGTCAAGCTGGAGCCTACCGCGAATGACCGCCATGCCGGCTATGTGGAAAGAACGTCGGTCACCCACCTCAACGACGCCCTCCTCGCCCAACTCGGCCTGCCAGCGATGGAATCCTTCTGGTTCACCGCCGCCGACAAGACCAGGCTTCAAGGCTTCCTCATCCGCCCGCCGGCCTTTGACCCGGCCAAAAAATACCCGGTCAAGTTCCTCATCCACGGCGGGCCGCAGGGCGCCTGGGGCGACTCGTGGAGCTACCGCTGGAACCCCGAACTCTTTGCCGCCAACGGCTACGTCGTCGTCATGATCAACATGCGCGGCTCGACCGGTTACGGCCAGGCCATCGTCGATGGCGTGAACGGCGACTGGGGCGGCAAACCCTTCACCGACCTGATGCAGGGCCTCGACTACGCCGAGCAGCACTACCCGTTCATTGACAAGAACCGCGAGTGCGCCCTGGGCGCCAGCTACGGCGGCTACATGGCCAACTGGGTAGAGGGCCACACCGACCGCTTCAAGTGCATCGTCTCGCACGACGGCATGTTCAACGCCGAGTCCGCCTTTGGCACCACGGAAGAGGACTGGTTCAACATCTGGGAGTTCTCGGGGTCTCCCTGGAACTACTACGGCAAGCCGGATTCTGAGAACCCCTTCCGCAAGTGGTCGCCGTCGCTCTCGGCCAAGAACTTCAAGACGCCCATGCTCGTCGTCCACGGCCAGCTCGACTACCGCCTGGACGTGAGCGAGGGCTTCCAGCTCTTTGACACGCTGCAGTTGCTGAAGGTGCCGTCGAAGATGCTCTACTTCCCCGACGAAGGCCACTGGGTGCTGAAGCCGCAGAACGCGCAGCTGTGGTGGAAGACGGTGACCGACTGGGTGGATGAGTGGACGAAGTAAAAACCGGTGGTCAGTGATCGGTTGTCAGTTTTCCTCGATGGCTGACAACTGAGAACTGACAACTGTTTAGCCCCACACCGGCTTTGCCCACCCACAGTGGATGAAACAGGGTGCCCCATCCATCGCGCTCTTTGCGATGGGTGGGAAGGCATACACTCTGCAAGTGTTGTTTTTTTTGTTGAACTTCTTGTTTCTTATCAGAACCTGCCGTAACTGACCACTGACAACTGAGATCTGACAACTGTTATGCCTTTCCCACGCAAATCCCGCAAGCCCCGTCCTTTCCTCGATGCAGCGGGGCTCTTTGACTACGCCGTGAAGGCGCTGGGGCGGCAGATGCGCTCGGAGGCCGAGCTGCGGCGGCTGATGCACACCCGCGTGGAGCCGGAGGCGGCGGGCGCGGCCAAAATCGAGGCTGTGGTTCTGCGCCTCAAGGAGTACGGCTACCTGAATGACGCCTCCTTTGCCGAGACCTATGCCCGCCTGCGCCAGCAAAACCAGAAGCTGGGCCAGCGGCGTGTGCGCCAGGACTTGCAGCAGAAAGGCGTGGGCGCGGAACTGATAGCCACCACCCTCGACGCCCGCTACGGCCAGACCAACGAAGAGACCCTGGCCCGCGAGCATCTGGAGCGCAAGCGCCTGCGCAAGCCGGAGAACGAGAAAGAGACCGCCCGCATCATGCGGCGGCTGGTCACGGCTGGCTTCTCTACCGGGGTGATCTACAAGATTCTCCGCCAGTGGGACGTGCCCGACGAAGCCCTGGCCGCCCTGGACAATCTGGAAGAAGACGCGCACGAAGAGTAAAAACTTGCAGGAATCGTCTTCCCGGCAGGCGAATTGTGCGAGTTGAGGCCCATCCCCTTCATGCTCTGGCCTGTATTGGATACACTGGTAACGCCATGCGAATGCGCTCTGGGAACGAGATACGCGAAACATTTCTGCGCTTTTTTGAGTCGAAGGGGCACCGCCGCGTGCACTCCTCTTCACTGGTGCCTGCCAACGACCCGACCCTGCTGTTTACCAACGCGGGGATGAACCAGTTCAAGGACGTGTTCCTGGGGGCGGAGAAGCGCGACTACAAGCGCGCCACCACGTCGCAAAAGTGCGTCCGCGCCGGCGGCAAGCACAACGACCTTGAAAACGTTGGCTTTACGCGCCGCCACCACACCTTCTTTGAGATGCTGGGCAACTTCAGCTTCGGCGACTACTTCAAGCGCGACGCCATTGCCTTTGCCTGGGAGCTGGTGACCAGTCTGGAGTGGCTGGGCATACCCAAGGACCGCCTCTACGTGACCATCTTCGAGGGCGCGGACGGCGTGCCTCGCGACACCGAGGCCGAGAATTTCTGGATCGAAGCCGGCGTGCCCAAGGCTCGCATCAAGGAGTACGGCCTCAAGGACAACTTCTGGCAGATGGGCGAGACCGGCCCCTGCGGCCCCTGCTCGGAGATTTTTTACGACATGGGCCTGGAAGCCGCCGAGACCCCCGGCGTCGACAAGCCCTTTGGCGAGGACGAAGCCCGCTACGTGGAGATTTGGAACCTGGTCTTCATGCAGTTCGACCGCTCGGCCGTCGTCGACCCGGCCACCAAGGCCACCAGCTACAAACTCGCGCCGTTGCCCAAGCCCTCCATCGATACCGGTGCGGGGCTGGAACGCCTAGCCGCCGTGCTGCAAGGCAAAGTCTCGAACTTCGAAACCGACCTGTTCACCCCGCTCATCGCCCGCGCCGCGGAGTTGACCGGAGCAGCAAACGACGTCAGCATCGCCAGCCTGCGCATCATCTCCGACCACGCCCGCGCCGCCACCTTCCTCATCAACGACGGCGTTCTGCCCTCGAACGAAGGCCGCGGCTACGTCCTCCGCAAAATCCTGCGCCGCGGCATTCGCCATGGCCGCTTGCTGGGCCAGGAGCAGCCGTTCCTCTTTGAGATGGTCTATGCCGTCCGCGATTTAATGCAAGGCGCATACCCCGAACTGACCGACTCTGCTGCCCGCGTGGCCAAAGTGGTCGAAGCCGAGGAAAAGCAGTTCGACCGCGTGCTCAAGATCGGGGCAGGTGAACTAGACAAGAAGATCCAGGGAGCAAAAGACAGACGCAAAGAAGCAGAAGAAATTCTGCTTGGCTACGAATCGGGAAATCTTGATGGTTTTCTAAGCGAAGGTGGAAGTTTTAGTTTTTTTGATGCCTCTATCAGCCGAGAATCGTTAATGGATGCTGCTAAGGCAGAAGCTAACGGCCCCGCAAGATTACTTGGCAGCGATGCTTTTTATCTCTACGAGACCTTCGGCCTGCCGTTGGACTTCATGGTCGATGCCGCCCACGATGCCGGCGTCAAGTTCGATGTGGACGGTTTCGAAGCCGCCCGCGCCGAAGAGCAATCCCGCGCCCGCGCCAGTTGGAAGGGTGGCAGCCAAAAGTCCGCCAGCCCCGCCTATCGCGAACTGCCCAAGACCAACTTCCTGGGCTACAAACAGCTCACCGCCCCCAGCGCTGAAGTCCTCGCCATCGTCAAAGACGGCATCGGCGTTCCTGCTGCCTCTGCGGGCGACCTGGTCGACGTGGTTCTCGATCAGACCAGCTTCTATGGCGATTCCGGCGGCCAATCGGGCGACACCGGCTGGTTCACCACCACCGACGGCAACGCGACCGTCGCCGAAATTCAGGGTTGCATCCTTCCCGTCCAGGGAGTTCGCGCCCACAAGGCCCTGCTCAAGCAGGATCTTGCCGTGGGCGACACCGTCCGCACCGTGGTCGACGAGCCGCGCCGCAACGCCATCCGCCGCAACCACACCAGCACTCACCTGCTGCACGCGGCGCTGCGCCAGGTGCTGGGCACGCATGTGAAGCAGGCCGGTTCCTCGGTTGAACCCACGCGGCTGCGCTTCGACTTCTCCCACTTTGCCCAGGTGGCCGACGAGGAACTGGAAGAGGTGGAGAGCATCGTCAACCGCGAGGTGCTGGCCAACGCCAAGGTCGATACGCTCGAAGATGTGCCCATCGATGTGGCCGTCAACGAGTACCACGCCATGGCCCTGTTCGGCGAAAAGTACGGCGACAAGGTGAGGGTGGTCAAGCTCTCCGACGGCTTTTCTACGGAATTATGTGGCGGCACGCACACCGCGGCCACCGGCGAAATCGGCCTGATCAAGATCATTAACGAAGGCTCGGTCTCCTCCGGTGTGCGCCGCCTGGAGGCGATTAGCGGCTTCGGCTCCCTCGACGTTTTCCGGCGGGACTATGCTGTGGCCCAGATCGCCTCGCAGCTCGCCCCCGCGCCCGAAGGCGCCAGTCCCTCGGAGGCGTTTCGCGCCAAGCTGGCCGCGCAGGAAGACGAACTCAAGCGCTTGCGCCGCGAGCTGGAAGAAGCACGGATGAAGACCGCGGCCGGCGCTCTGGACGAGGCGCTCGCCAAGGCCGTCGACGTGAAGGGGATTCGGCTGGTGACGCTGCGCGCCGACTCGCTGGAGCGCGGCCAGTTGCGCACGCTCGTCGACAACCTGAAGCAGAAGCTGGGCGAGGGAGTCGTGGTGCTGGCTTCCGCGCAACCGGAGGGCAAGGTCGCCCTCATTGCCGGAGTCACGCCGGGCCTGACCAAGCGCATCCAGGCGGGCAAGCTGGTGGGCGCCGTGGCCAAGCTGGTGGGCGGCTCAGGCGGTGGGAAACCCGAGATCGCCGAAGCGGGCGGCAAGGATCAGGCGCAGATTGATGCAGCGCTCCAGGCCGCACCGGCGCTTGCTGCCGAGTTGCTGGGATAAAGCAGGTTGCAGAAGAAACGCCGGGTGCGAGGGATTGCCGGCGTTTTCTCGCCGCCCGTTCATGCAGAGAGTGCCGTGCTTTCGATCAGCGTGACCCCAGCCGCCGCGAAGGCGGCTTCGATCCTGGCCACTGAATCCTCCAGATCGATGGCGCGGCAGGCGTCGCGCAGGATGACCGTCGCGAATCCCTGCCGGCGTGCATCGAGGGCCGAGTAGCCAACGCAGAAGTCGTAGGCCAGCCCCGCCAAAAATACGCGGGTCAACTTCCGTTCGCGCAAGTAGCCGGCCAGGCCGGTGGGCGTCGCGCGGTCGTTCTCAAAGAAAGCTGAATAGGAATCGATCTGCGGCCGGAAGCCTTTGCGCAGGATCAGCTCGGCCTGCGGCAGGTTGAGGGCAGGATGAAACTCCGCGCCCTTGCTGCCTTGAACGCAGTGGTTGGGCCAAAGGGTCTGCATTCCGTAGCTCAGTTCGATCTGCTCGAAGGTCTGCTTGCCTGGATGAGCGCTGGCGAACGAAGTGTGCCCGGCCGGGTGCCAGTCCTGCGTCAAGACAATGTGTTCAAAGCTGGGCGCGGCCCGATGGATGACCTCGATCACGGCGTCGCCATCGGCCACGGCCAGCGCGCCGCCGGGGCAGAAATCGTTCTGCACATCAACAACGACGAGTACGTCTCGCGGGCCGATCTGCATCGGTTCCTTTCCGGCGCCTGCCTCTCGATCGACACAGGAAGACGGGCCAAATCGGATTCCAGCTTCTCACGCCGGGGCGCGCCAGCGCCAACGCCGAGGGGCCAGGCGGGCATGGCAGGGTGCGAGGCGCTTCCGCCCGGCATGATAAACTTCGCATATGTCAGGAGTTTTTGCTTCCCGAACTCTCAGATGCAGCGCGCTGGCCTTTGGCCTGTGCATCCTGGCGTTCGCTTTTGCGATGGAAGCAAAGCTGGCCTGGTACAGTCCGGCGAGTGGTCAGGGTTGCGACATTCGGGCCGCCAAGGCCTGCCCGGCCGACACCACCGGAGTTGTTTCTCGCGGCAGTTCCGCACCGATGCCGGTGCATCCCGAGCTTGCATTTGTCCTCCTGGCCACCTTCATTGCCGCCTGCCTGGCCAGGCCCGAGGCTCTGCTTAGACGCAACCTCGCATACAACTTTCTACCTGTTGCCTCCCCGCACTGTTGTTCCCCCAATCTGTTCTTTCGTCCTCCGCCAGTTCGCTAACTTTTCAGGGATCTTGTCTTGAGTTGCACCTGCGTTTCTGCGCAGGTGAGCTTGCCCGTACCTGACCCAAATTTCAGCGAGGATGTCCGCCATGCCTGTGCCTTTCCCGGTTAAGTGGCTGCCGTTTGCGTTTCTGCTCCCATTGGGAGCAGTGAGCATCGGTTGCCATCAGTCCCAATCTTCCTCTCCAATCACTCTTCCCACTGCGCCGGTGGCGTTGGTTGGGCGCGCGCCCCTTTCCAATCGGCTGGAAGTGGCAGGCGAGCTTTTGCCTTATCAGGAAGTGGAAATCCACGCCAAGGTCGCTGGATATATCAAGAAAATCTATGTCGATATCGGCGATCGCGTTCATGCCGGGCAACTGCTGGCGGTGCTGGAGGTCCCGGAGATGACTGCGCAGGTGGAAGGAGCCCAGGCCGGAGTGGAGCGCAGCCAGGACGAAATCCTGCGTGCTCGCAGTTCGGTTGCGCGGGCCGAGGCGGATCACGCCGCTCTGCATGCCGCCGCGCAAAGGTTGAAGCAGGCTTCCGACGCCCGGCCGGGACTGATCGCCGTGCAGGAACTGGAGGACGCGCAGGCCAAAGACGCAGCAGCGGAAGCGCAGGTGGAAGCGGCGAAGTCGGAACTGTCTGCCACGCAGCAGGCGCTTGGCGCCGCGCAGGCCGATCACCGGCATTTTGCGTCGCTGGCCGACTATTCGCACATCACGGCTCCCTTTGATGGAGTGGTGACCTGGCGTTACGCCGACACCGGCGCGCTGCTGCAGGCGGGCACCTCGAACGCGGGATCGATGCCGGTGGTGAAGCTGGCGCAGGTCAACATTCTCCGTCTTCGCCTGCCGGTTCCTGAGGCGCTGGCGGGCTCTGTGCACATCGGCGATGTAGCAACCATCCACGTTCAGGCCGACGGAGAAGTTCTGACCGGCAAAGTCGTGCGCACCACCGGCGAACTGGATCTGGCGACGCGCTCGCTGCAAGTGGAGATCGACCTGCCCAACGCCAGCGGCAAGCTGACCCCCGGTATGTATGCCGATGTGACACTCAATGTGCAGCGCAGCGGCAACGGGTTGACGGTTCCGGTGGAAGCCGTGGATCGCACGGAAACCACTCCGTTTGCGCTGGTCGTCAATGCGCGGGGACGGGTGGAAAAGCGGCAGTTGAAGCTGGGAATGGAGACGGCCAACCGCATCGAGGTGCTCAACGGCCTCAATGAAGGTGAGCGAGTGATCAGCGCCAATCTGTCCTCCTATCAGCCGGGCGAAGCGGTTACGGCCAAGCAGGTGGAGTTGCCGGGCCAGAGTGGCGCCCAGAAAGGGGAGGAGTAGCAATGTCGAAATTTGCACTCCGTTACCCCTATTTCATCATCATGCTGTGCATGATTGTGGCGGTGGTGGGTTCAGTCACCGTGGCCCGCATGCCTGTGGATCTGTTTCCCGAGATCAAGATTCCCGTGGTCGTGGTGGCTACGTTCTACAACGGTATGCCGCCGGAGCAGATCGAAGCCAACATCACCAACCCCTTCGAGCGCTTCTTCACCCTAGGCAGCGGCATCGATCACATCGAGTCGCGGTCGCTGACCGGCGTCAGCCTGATCAAGGTCTATTTCCAGCCTGGCACCGATGCCGACGCCGCGGTTACCACCATCTCCAACCTGGCCATGGCGCAGCTTCGACGATTGCCGCCGGGCACGCTGCCGCCGGTGGTTCTCAAGTTCGATGCGTCCAGTCTGCCGGTTTGCCTCATCACGCTCAAGGGCGAGGGGCTGAACGAGACCCAGTTGCACGACCTGGGGCAGTTCAATGTCCGCAACCAGATTGCGGGCGTGCCGGGAGCCTCGGTGCCCCAGCCTTTTGGCGGCAAGTACCGGCAGATTCAGGTCTATGTGGACCCGGTGAAGCTGGAGGCCAACCGGTTGAGCCCCATGGACGTGGTGCGCTCTGTAAATCGAGCCAATGCCATTCTCCCGGCGGGCGATGTGCAAATCGGCCCGCGGGACTTCAACATCTACACCAACTCGCAGTTCCCCACCATGTCCTCGATCGACAGGCTTCCGCTCAAGTCGATCGCCAATGGACAACTGCTGATCTCCGATATCGGTGAAGCCAAAGATGCCGCCGCGATTCAAACCAACATCGTGCGCGTTGACGGCCAGCACTCGGTTTATCTGGCGATTCTGAAACAGGGCGGCGGAAGCAACACCATCGCCGTGGTCAACGGAGTGCGGGAGCGGCTGAAGGATCTGCTCGATATTCCCAAGACGCTGGTCGCCAAGGTCGTCTTCGACCAGTCGGTCTTTGTCAAGACAGCCATTGCCAACCTGGGCAGCGAGGGCGGCATCGGCCTGGTGCTGACCGGTCTGATGATTCTCATCTTTCTGGGCAGCGGGCGTGCCACCATCGGCGTCATGTTGTCGATTCCGCTTTCCGTCCTGGCCGCGTTCCTGGTTCTGAACCTGATGGGGCAGACAATCAACTCGATGGTGCTGGGAGGTCTGGCGCTGGCCTTCTCCCGTCTCATCGATAACTCGGTGGTGGTTCTGGAGAATATTTACCGCCATCTGGAAATGGGCGAGCCCCCCGAAGAGGCCGCGGAAAAGGGTGGGCGCGAAGTGGCCCTGCCGGTACTGGCCGCTACCTTTACCACCGCCATCGTCTTCTTCCCGGTGGTCTTTCTCTACGGCGTCAGCCAGTTTCTATTCACCGCGCTGGCGCTCTCCGTGGTTCTGTCCCTGTTCGCTTCCTATGCGGTTGCATTCACCGTGGTTCCGCTGTTCTGCGCGCGCTTCATCCACAATGCGCACAACCTGGCAGCCCACCACACCGGCGGCAACTGGTTCGAGCGATTCGTGCGATGGTTCAACCGGCGCTACGACAAGGGCCTGATGCACTACGACATCGCAGTGCGCAAGAGCCTGCGGCGGCCGGTAGCTACCGCCGCCGGTATCCTTGGCCTCTTTCTGCTCAGCCTGGGACTGTTTCCGCTGATGGGGCGCGCCTTCTTTCCGCGCACGGACCCTGGGCAGTTTGTCATCAACGTGAAGGCGCCAACCGGAACGCGGCTCGATGTGACCGACCAGTACATTGCCAGGGCCGAGGACGATATTCGCTCCGTCATCCCCAAAGACGACCTGGGCATGATCGTCTCGAACATCGGCATTACGCCCGATTTCTCTGCCATCTACACCAGCAACTCCGGCCAGCACACGGCGTTTGTGCAGGTGAGCCTCAAGAAGGGCCACAAGAAGAGCAGCTTCGCCTATATGAATCTGGTGCGCGCCAGGCTCGCCAGCGATCTGCCTGAGCTTTCCACCTACTTCCAGACCGGCGGCCTGGTGGATGCAGTGGTCAACCTCGGCCTGCCTGCCCCCATTGACATCCAGGTAAGCGGCAACAACATGCACGCGGCCTATGCCACGGCCGCAGACCTGGCGGGTAAGATCCGCAAGCTCAAGGGCGTCAGCGATGTTCTGATTCCGCAGGATCTGGATTACCCCGGCCTGCAACTCGACGTGAATCGAGAGATGGCGAGCCGGCTGGGGCTTGATTCAAGCGAGATTGTGGACAACGTGATTACCTCGCTGACCTCCAACGGCATGATTGCGCCGAGCTACTATGTGGACCCGAAGAGCGGAAACAACTACCTGCTCACGGTCCAGTTCCCCGAGTCCAAGGTGAAGTCGCTCACCGACCTCAAAGAGATTCCGGTGCACTCGCACGACGGCGCTGAAGTGACCAACCTGGGCGCAGTCACGACGATCCAGCCCATCGAGACGCCCACCGAGGTGGACCACTACCAACTGCAGAGGGTGATCGATGTGTACGTGTCTCCTTCAGGTGAAGACCTGGGCGGACTGGCCACGCGAGTTGACCGCGTGATTGCCGGCACCAAGGTTCCGGAGGACCTGCGGGTCACCATGCGCGGGTCGGTGGAAGGAATGCGCAAGTCGTTTACCAGTTTCGGCATTGGCCTGATCCTCTCGGTGATCCTGGTCTATCTGATTCTGATGGCTCAGTTTGCATCGTTCACCGATCCGTTCATCATCCTGTTGGCCATTCCGCCGGGCATCATGGGCGTGATCCTTTTCCTGCTGGTGACGAACACCACGCTGAACGTGATGTCGCTGATGGGCGTGGTGATGATGACCGGCATCGTGGTCTCCAATTCAATCCTGATCGTCGAGTTCACACGGGCATTGCGCAAGGAAGGCATGCCCATTGAAGAGGCCGTGGCAACGGCCTGCAGGGTTCGGTTGCGCCCGGTGCTGATGACATCGCTGGCCACCATTCTGGGCATGGTGCCCATGGCGCTAGCACTGGAAGAGGGCAGCGAACTCTACGCTCCGCTGGCGCGCGCCGTGATCGGCGGACTCACCGCATCGGTGATTCTGACGGTCTTCATTGTGCCGGCCGCGTATCTGCTCGTGCATCGCAACCGGGCGGCGTTCTCGAAAGGAGAGAGAGCATGAAGAAGATCACTCGTGCAGGAACATTGGTGATGGCGCTGGCCATGGCCGGCGGGGCAATTCATGCTCAGCAGGCGGCGCCCGCAGCGCCAATGCTTACGCTGGCTGACGCGGAGCATCTGGCCATCGAACACAATCCGCAAATCAGCGTGGCGCGCCTGCTGCAACTGGCGCAGGCGCAGGTAACGCGCGAGACCCGTTCAACAGAGCTTCCCACGGCCACGGCCAACCTGACCGCGGTGGATGCGCACAAGGGAAGCCTGCTGACGGCGGGCTACTTGAGCAACTCCTCGGCGTACAACCGCGCCGCCGGCGGCGTGACCGTCAGCCAGCTCATCACCGATTTTGGCCGCACGCACGACCTCATCCGCAGCGCCCAGTCGCAGGCCGAAGCGCAGGCGGATATTCAGCGTGCGACCCAGGCGGATATTGTGCTGGCCGTGGATCAGGCCTATTACCAGGCGCTCACCAGTCAGGCGGTGCTCAAGGTTGCTGAGCAAACGGTAGCGGCCCGCCAGGCGACAGCGGACCAGATCGGCGCTCTCACCGCTGCCAAACTCAAGTCGACTCTGGACCAGAGTTTTGCCAATGTGGAACTCTCGCAGGCCCGCTTGTTGCTGCTGGATGCGCAGGATGCGGCGCAGGACACCATGGCCAGGCTGAACGCCCTGCTTGGCACTGAAGAAGACAAGCAATACATGCTGGCCGATCCGCCGTCCAGCGACCCTCAGCCGCCGCCAGACAGCGCCGACCCCCTGCTGCAGATGGCCTTTACTGCCCGGCCCGATCTTGCCGCACTTAATCAGAGCTATAGCGCCGCCAAACAGTTCAGCGCAGCCGAACATGCGCTCGGCCGGCCCACGGTCTCCGCGCTGGGATCCGTGGGCGGCACCCCGGTGAGAGCGGACCAGATTGCCTCGTCCTGGTACGGCGCGGTCGGCGCCAACGTGAGCATTCCCATCTTCAACGGCTTTCTGTTTTCCGCGCGCGCCCGCGAGGCGGACTATCGGGCCAACGCGGCGCAGGAAGAGGTGAGGAATCTGCGCGAGCTGATTGCCCGCGACGTGCGCACCTCCGTGCTTTCAGCTCAGGCCGCTTTTCAGCGTATCGATGTGACCAGGCAGTTGCGCGATCAATCGAACCTCGCATTGGACCTTGCGCAGACCCGTTACAAGCTGGGGCTGAGCGGCATTGTCGAACTGAGCCAGGCACAACTGGCGCAGACTCAAGGCGAAATTGCCTATGCCAACGCGCGCTATGCCTACCAGACCGCATTGGCTGAACTGCGATTCCAGACCGGCCAATAGTCTGCATAACGCCTGTGACCAAAGTCATTGTCTGCCCATGGCCGCCGCGCTAGTCTTCAATCTGCAAGGAAGAAGAGGCCATGGGCACCCAGGCAACAGAGAAGAAGACCTTCATTCGCCGGCTTATGCCGGACCGTTCGCAGCGGATCAGGCAGGCGGTGCAGTGGCTCTTTGTGGCACTGAACGCCTGGCTGGGCATCCAGTTCTTTCTCTGGGTGCGCTACTTCGAGCGCGGCGGCACGGGTCTCTATGTAGCTCGTCCCGCCGGGGCCGAGGGCTGGCTTCCCATCGCGGGCCTCATGAACTTCAAATACTTCATGGCCACCGGCAGTGTGCCTTCCATCCATCCGGCGGCCATGTTTCTCTTCGTGGCCTTCCTGCTCATGAGTCTCTTTCTGAAGAAGGCTTTCTGCTCCTGGCTCTGCCCGGTAGGCACACTCTCAGAGCAACTGTGGAAGCTGGGGCGACGAATCCTGGGGCGCAGTTTGCGTTTGCCGCGGTGGGCCGATATTCCCCTGCGCGGTCTGAAATATCTGCTGCTCGGCTTCTTTGTCTTCATCATCGGCTCCATGTCGGCCGAGGCGTTGCAGGATTTCATGCACACCTCCTACGGCATGATCGCCGACGTCAAGATGCTGAACTTCTTCCGCAACATGGGAATCACGGCGGTCGTGGTCATCGCGATGCTGGTGCTGCTCTCCATGGTGGTGCAGAACTTCTGGTGCAGGTACCTGTGCCCTTATGGCGCGCTGATGGGGCTGGCATCTCTGCTGAGCCCGGTCAAGATTCGCCGCGACCAGGACGCCTGCATCAACTGTGGCAAGTGCGCAAAGGCCTGCCCCGCCGGCCTGGCAGTGGACCGGCTGGTGCAGATCCGATCGGTGGAGTGCACGGGGTGCATGGCCTGTGTCGCTGTCTGTTCCACGCAGGACGCATTGCAGTTCTCGCTGCCGCCCAGGCGGTTTGTTGCGCCCACAGAACGTTGGCGCCGCCGCGCCCTCAGCCCGCTGGCCGTTGCCGGCATTCTGGCGTGCCTCTTCTTCGGGGTTGTCTTCTACGCAAAAGCCACGGGCCACTGGCAGACGAATCTGCCCCGCGCTGTCTATCTGGATCTGGTGCCGCATGCCAACGAGGCTGCCCATCCCGGAATTTAAAGGCCGGGCCGCGCAATAACCTGACTCGCGTCCTGGTAGAATTCCCGAGTGAGCGCCGAACGCGTCAATCTCGCCGCCGTCCTGGAAAAGACCGCACTGCTGTCGAGCCTTTCGCCGGCTGAGCTGCAACTGCTGGCCGCGCACACCTTCCGCAAACGGTTCAACGCGGGCGAGTTGGTGTTTTCCGAGGGCGATCCCTGCACCGGGCTGCACTTCATTTCGCGCGGCAAGGTCCGCATTTTCAAATCTTCGCCAAGCGGCCGGGAACAGGTGCTGGCGGTGAACGTTCCCGGCGAGTCCATCGCGGAACTGCCGGTCTTCGACGGAGGCGCCTATCCCGCCTCCGCGCTGGCCATTGAAGACACGGAGATTGCCTTCATCTCTCAGCGCGACTTTCATGCCTTTTGTCTGGAGCATCCCGAGGTCTCTCTCAAGGTGCTTTCCGTGGTGGGCGCGCGCTTGCGCCGTCTGGTGGGCATCATCGAGGAGTTATCGTTTACCACCATTCGCCAGCGGCTTGTGGCCACGCTGCTGCGGCTCGCGGAGTGCGAGGGCGTAAGGACAGAGAACGGCATCGAACTCCATCTGCCGTCCAGCCACCAGGAACTCGCCAATCAATTGGGAACCGTGCGCGAGTTGATCTCGCGCAACTTGATGCGCTTGCAGGCTGAAGGCCTGCTGGACGTGGATGCACGGCAGATTGTGGTGAAGGACATGAAGGGGCTGAAAGCACTGCTGGAGATCGCGCCTTAGAGCGCTTTCGATGCGAGTGCGAACCATAATTTGGGTGCCCCATCCTTGAATCGTTCTTTGATTCAAGGGTGGGAGAGCATGAATTCAAATCTCCACTTTAAACACTTCAACAGAAAACGATCGAGTCCGTCAGGACGGCCGTGGAGCTGGCGCCGCGAGACCCACCCAAGCCGCAAAAACAAGAACGCGGCGAGGGTGGGGCACCCGGCCTTGCCATTGAGGTGCGTGTTTTTCCCAGGTCCCAAAATCGGGACCTGGGGCACCCAGGACAGGCACAAATAGAGGCGATCAAATACTTACATCAATTCAGATGCCGAATACGCCACGGCCAACTGCCGCTGCTCGCCGAGCCCGTCAATGCCCAGGGTCATGACGTTGCCGGCGCGGAGATAGACCGGCGGCTTCTGTCCAAGCCCCACTCCGGGAGGGGTTCCGGTGGAGATGATGTCGCCGGGCTGCAGGCTCATATAGCGGCTCAGGTAGCTGACAAGCTGTGCCACGCCAAAGACCATGGTGCTGGTGGTTCCGTTCTGATACCTGTGTCCATCGACCTCAAGCCATAGATTCAAATTCTGTGGATTGGGCACTTCGTCCGCGGTCACCAGCCAGGGGCCGATGGGGCCGAACGTGTCCGCGCTCTTGCCTTTGACCCACTGCCCGGTACCCTCCAGTTGGAATGCGCGTTCGGAGATGTCGTTGACCACGCAATATCCCGCCACATGCGAGAGGGCATCCGCTTCGCTCACATACTTCGCTTCTTTGCCGATGACAACGCCGAGTTCGACCTCCCAGTCGGTCTTTTGGGAATTGCGCGGAATCACGACATTGTCGTTCGGGCCGCAGATGGCCGAGGTGGCTTTCATAAAGACCACCGGTTCGACTGGAACCGCCATGCCCGACTCCGCTGCATGGTCAGAATAGTTGAGGCCGATGCAGACGAATTTGCCTACTTGACCCACACAGGGGCCAAGCCGCGGCGAGCCTGAAACCAGCGGCAAAGTTGCCGGAGCAAGCCGGCGCAGTTTGTCCAGCGACTCGGGGAGCAGCGTGGCTCCTGCGATGTCGGCAACCACGCCGGACAGGTCGCGCAGCAAGCCCTGAGCATCAATCATTCCCGGCCGTTCCGCACCGGGGCTTCCATAACGAAGAAGTTTCATTTGTCCCTTCCTTCGAATGCATCAACGTCTGTATCAGTAAGTCGCCCGGCCGCCGCTCAGATCGAACACGGAGCCCGTCGTAAAGGAGTTCTCTTCCGAGACAAGCCACGCCACCATGGCGCTGACTTCGTCCACTTCCAGGAAGCGCCCGCGCGGAATTCTCGACAGCATGAAGTCGATATGTTCCTGCGTCATCTGTTCGAAGATGCGCGTGCGTGCGGCCGCGGGGGTAATGCAGTTGACCGCGATGTTGCGGTTGGCGGTTTCTTTGCCCAGAGACTTGGTGAGAGCGATGACGCCGGCCTTCGATGCGCTATAGGCAGAGGCATTGGCGTTTCCCTCTTTTCCAGCAATGGAGGCGACATTCACGATGCGCCCGTAGCCCTGGCGCAGCATATGCGGCACGATGGCATGGCAGCACAGAAAGACGCCGATCAGGTTGATGTCGATCACCTGCTTCCATGCGTCGATGGGGTACTCCCACGTGGTGTGGTTCGGCCCGGCGATCCCCGCATTGGCCACCAGGATGTCGATCTTGCCATGAATCCTGAGGGTCGCATCCGTGGCGGCGGCCACACTCGGAGCATCGGAGACATCCACGGTTTCGGCTGAGGCAGCCGCGCCTTCTCCGAGTTGCTCCACGGCCAGCGAGAGTAATTTTCGATCGCGGTCCCACATGGAAACGGATGCGCCGGAAGCCAGAAGGCGCCGGGCGATGGAGAAGCCGATGCCCTGGGCGCCTCCGGTGACAACCGCGTGGCGATGATGAAGGTCAATTTGGTTCATGTGCCCTCCGCGAGCCGACGAAAAAGAGTATACACACTTCAAACATCATATGTATACTTATTCGCGTGACCGGAAAGATCAAATGGAAAGCAGGGCCATCTTCCTCCCTGCCGCGGCTAGGCCTTCATCATGAGGTTGCGGGGCGGATCGGCTCGCTTATTGCCCAGGGCAGCATCGAGCCGGGCTCCGTGCTGCCCAACGAGGCTGCTCTGGGAACGGAATTCGGCGTGAGCCGAACCGCGCTGCGCGAAGCCATTAAAGTGCTTGCCTCGAAAGGACTGGTTGAAGTCCGGCGCAAGACCGGAACCAGGGTCCGGCCTCATGCCGAGTGGAACATGCTCGACCCTGAAGTTCTGAGCTGGCTGTTTTCCGGAACGGGGATTCCGGCAGGCATGCCCGACTTGCTGGAGGTTAGAAAAGTTGTGGAGCCGGCGGCGGCTCGTATGGCGGCGTTGCGCGCAACCGCGGAGGACCTGGCAGAAATTCGCGAAGCGTACCTGCAAATGGAGCAGGCAACGGGCGACCTGCCTTCTTCCGTCGAGTCGGATCTGCGCCTTCACCTGGCGGTGCTGGAGGCCGCGCACAACGCTTTCATGAGGCCCTTCGGAGCGCTCATCCAGGCTGCTCTGCGCGCCAGTTTTCGCCTCACCAACAGTAACAGCGTGCTCTACCGGAAATCGCTCACGCTCCATCGCGCGGTGGTGGATGCCATCGAAGCGGGGAACGGCGACGAGGCGGAAGCCGCGATGCTGGTCATCCTGGGCCAGACCTCGAAAGACATTGCCACCCAGACGAAGGCGGCAATGAGAGGCAAGGCAATCGTCAGTTCGAACCAGCGATCGCAGAATGGGAGTAAATAGAGATGCAGGACGAGAAGAGGAAGCTTCGCTCCTCGGAGTGGTTTGGCCGGGACGGCAAGGATGGCTTCATTTACCGGGGCTGGATGCGCAATCAGGGTTTTCCCAGTCATGTCTTCGACGGGCGGCCGGTGATCGGCATCTGCAATACGTGGTCGGAACTGACCCCGTGCAATGCGCATCTGCGCACGATCGCGGAACACGTGAAGCGCGGAGTGTGGGAGGCTGGCGGATTGCCGCTGGAGTTTCCGGTCATGTCCATGGGCGAGAACAGCCTGCGCCCCACGGCCATGCTGTTTCGCAACCTGGTCAGCATGGATGTGGAGGAGAGCATTCGCGGCAACCCAATCGATGGCGTGGTGCTGTTGTGCGGTTGCGACAAGACGACGGTATCGCTGGTGATGGGAGCGGCCAGTTGCGATCTTCCGGCGATCGTTGTTTCGGGCGGCCCCATGCTCAACGGAAAATATCGCGGCAAGGATATCGGCTCTGGAACGGATGTATGGCGCTTCAGCGAAGAGTTGAAAGCCGGGAGGATGACTCAACTGGAGTTCAGCGAGGCTGAGTCCTGCATGTCCCGCTCGGCCGGCTCCTGCATGTCCATGGGCACCGCATCGACCATGGCCAATATGGTTGAAGCCCTCGGCCTGGCGCTGCCGCAGAACGCGGCCATCCCCGCGGTGGACGCGCGCCGCGGAGTGCTGGCGCATATGTCCGGCCGGCGCATTGTCGAGATGGTGCGGGAGGAGCTCTGTCTTTCGAAGATCCTGACGCGAGAGGCATTCGAGAATGCCATCCGCGTGAATGGAGCAATCGGCGGATCGACCAATGCCGTGATTCATCTGCTGGCGATTGCCGGGCGCATTGGCGTACCGCTGGCGCTGGACGATTGGGACCGCCTTGGCCGCAACGTCCCCACCGTGGTCGATCTCATGCCCTCGGGCCGCTTTCTCATGGAGGACTACTACTACGCAGGCGGGCTGCCGGCGGTGATCAGAGCTCTGGACAGTCACGGACTGCTCCATGCGAATGCATTGACCGTTACCGGCGAATCGATCGGGGAGAACTGCAAGGACGCTTCGAATTGGAATGAAGAAGTGATTCGGCCATTCGACAGGCCTCTGGTGGCGCACGGCGGCATGGCAGTGCTGCGCGGCAACCTGGCGCCCGATGGAGCCGTGCTCAAGCCCTCCGCGGCGTCTGCTCATTTAATGCGCCATCGCGGCCGGGCGGTCGTCTTTCATACCATCGAGCACTACAAGGAACGAATTCTGAACCCCGATCTCGATGTCGATGAGAACTCGGTATTGGTTCTGCAGAACTGCGGGCCAAAGGGATATCCGGGCATGGCGGAAGTCGGCAACATGGGTTTGCCGCCCAAGCTTCTGGCCCGCGGCATCAAGGACATGGTCCGCATTTCCGACGCCCGGATGAGCGGCACTGCTTACGGGACAGTGGTTTTGCACGTGTGCCCCGAGGCGGCGGCGGGCGGCCCGCTGGCGCTTGTGGAGGACGGCGACTTCATCGAACTCGATGTGGAGGCGCGGCGGCTGCATCTGGATGTCTGCGAAGAAGAACTGGCCCGGCGGCGGACGCAGTGGAAGCCGCAGCCTGCGCAGATCACCGGAGGCTATCAACAGTTGTATGTGCAGCATGTGATGCAGGCATCGGAGGGCGCCGATCTCGATTTTCTGGTTGGCTGCCGGGGAACCGCGGTACCACGGGATTCGCATTAGGGAGACTCTGAAAAAAGGAAGCTACGTAATGGAAGCAGAGCGAGTATTTGCGACCTACCCAAGTCTTGGTGGACGCGCCATCGTAGTCACCGGTGGCGCAAGCGGCATCGGCGAGGCAATTGTGGAAGCCTTTGCGATGCAGAATGCCCGAGTGGCCTTCCTGGACATTCAGGATGAAGCGGCGGGGCAACTCGTCGAGAGGCTTGCAATCGCGGGCGCGACCGTACCGGCTTATTACCACTGCGACCTCAGCGATATTGGCGCAGCGCAAGAAACCGTGGAGGCCGTTGTGAAGAGTTTCGGCACTGTCGATGTCCTTGTGAACAATGCGGGCAACGATACTCGCCATAAGGTTGCCGAGGTCACGCCGGCGTTTTGGGACAAGGCCATTGCTGTCAATCTGAAGCACCAGTTCTTCATGTCGCAGGCGGTGATTCCCGCGATGCAAAAGGCTCAGCGCGGTTCGATTATCAACATGAGTTCCATTGGCTGGGTCATTCCGTCCACCAGCCAGATTGTGTACGTTACTTCGAAGGCTGCGATTGTGGGGATGACGCGCGCGCTCTCCCACGAAGTGGGTGGCGACAATATCCGGGTCAATGCCGTCATGCCGGGAGCCATTCTCACCGAGCGGCAGCAGCGGCTGTGGCTCACTGAAGCGTATACGGCCGAGGTTCTGGCGAATCAGGCGTTGAAGAGAATGATCATGCCGGAAGAGGTG
>Ga0302275_10000039_pt1 | contig 139251 bp, 111 predicted proteins | sample III_Bog_N2_2_FD_200229 | JGI IMG/M metagenome (GOLD analysis project Ga0302275, IMG submission 200229) | Peat permafrost microbial communities from Stordalen Mire near Abisko, Sweden - III_Bog_N2_2 | ecosystem: Environmental > Terrestrial > Soil > Wetlands > Peat | place: Sweden: Abisko... | reverse complement strand
GAAAAAATGTGGGGTGCAGATCGTCACCGGCGACACCAAGGTTGTGGATAAAGGCAATGGCGACGGGCTGTTCATCAACACCGCCGGCCTCGGCGTATTGGCCCACGTGCAAAAAATCCTGCCGCAATATGTCCAGCCGGGCGATGCGGTGATTGTGAGCGGCGATCTGGGCCGGCACGGCATGGCGATCATGGCGGTGCGCGAAGGCCTGCAATTTGAAAGCGCCATCGAAAGCGATTCCGCGCCGGTTCACGAAGTGGTTTTGGATTTGCTTGGCGCGGGCATCGAAATTCATTGCCTGCGCGATCTGACGCGCGGCGGCCTGGCCAGCGCGCTCAACGAAATCGCCGAGGCGGCGCGCGTGAAAATTGCCGTGGAACAAAAGTTGATTCCGGTGCGCGAAGATGTTCACGCCGCCTGCGAAATGCTCGGGCTGGATCCGTTGCACGTGGCGAACGAAGGACGCTTCGTGGCTTTTATTGCCGCTGCCGAGGCGGCGCGCGCCGTGCAAATCATGCGTCGCCACGAAGTCGCAATGGGTTCGGCAGTGATCGGCACGGATAGGGAAAAATCCGCGCCGCTGGTCACGATCAAGAGCTCCATCGGCGCGCGCCGGATTCTCGACATGCCCAGCGGAGAACAGCTGCCGCGGATTTGTTGAATTTTTTAGCGCGTCAACGCCAGGAGCCGCGTGCGTTTGTAAATTTCCTCCGGCGAACCCTCGGCGGAGATGTTGATGAGCAGTCCGCGCTGCGTATAAAAATCAATCAATGGTCGCGTGCTGTGTTCATAGGCCGCCAGCCGCACTTGCACACATTCCGGCTGGTCGTCATCGCGTTGAAATAATTTTCCACGGCACGCATCGCAGCAGCCGGCAATCTTTGGCGGCTGGGTCTGCACATGATAAACCCGCTTGCAGTCCGCACATATCCGCCGGCCGGAAATGCGTGTGACGATTTTTTCCACGGGCAACTCGTAGTTCAACACCACGGTCAGGTTGAGAGGTTGCGGTGCCAGCAATTTCTCCACCGCCTCGGCCTGCGCGACCGTGCGCGGAAAACCGTCCAGCAAAAATCCCCCGGAACATTTCAAGCAGCGCAGCCGTTCTTCCACCAAATTAAGCACGGTCCGGTCCGGCACCAGTTCGCCGCGATGCATGTAATTGACGGCGGCTTGCATCGCCGGTGAAATGTGGGAACCGCCGCAGCCTTTTGCCGCGCGGAAAACATCGCCCGTGGAAAGGTGACAGCAGCCGAGCCGTTCGCCTAATAAATCCGCCTGCGTCCCTTTGCCGACGCCCGGAGCGCCGAGCAAAATGATGCGCCACGCCTGGCCAAACGGCTGGCGCGGCGGCATCGCGCAAAGGGCGTCGTCCCCTTTCAACCAAGCCGTCCGATCGTGCTTGGGCACTGCGCCGACGCCCTCGGCCCGGGGAAAAAATCGGTTCGCATTCATAACCCGATTTTAACATGTTTTGCGCGGCCACCAAGTAACCGCGGCGATTTTGCCAACAAGGGTGAGGTCTTTGGCAATATATGCAAAAGCTGGTCGTTGACGGGATTTGCCGCTGCCGACCGTCTTGGGCGCAGTGCAAAAATTGCTAATGATTGGACAATCGTCGGGTGGTTGCTGAAACCGGATTTGCGGTATCTATATTTTGAAATTGTGGCAAGCGAAAATCATCAACCTCCGTTCGTGACGGCGTTGCATAAAAAGCGACCGGCCGTTTCCTTTCACGCGCCGTCGCGCGAAACGGCCTTTGATCGCCCGCGTGATTTTCTGGGCAACCGGTTTGTTTATGCCGTGATTTCCTCGCGCGCCGGCGGATTGTCGCTGGGCGTGAACGTGAATCCGGACAAGCGCTGCAACTTTGACTGCGCCTATTGCGAAGTGGACCGGCGCGTGCCGGCGCGCGAAAGCATTTTGGAGGTGGACGTGATGGCGCAGGAGTTGCGCAAGACCATCGCCTTCATTCGCAGCGGCCGGCTGGTGGCGCATCCGGCGTATCGCACTTTGCCCAAAGAATTATTGCAGCTCCGCCAAGTGGCGATGAGCGGCGACGGCGAACCGACGCTGGCGGCAAATTTCATCGCGGCCTTGCAGGCCGTGGTGCGGGTGCGGGCGCTTGGCGATTTTTTCAAAATTGTCCTCATCACCAACGGCACCGGCCTCGATCAGCCGGACGTTTTGCGCGGCCTGGATTATCTGACCAAGTCCGACGAACTCTGGATCAAACTCGATGGCGGCACGCAGTCATTCTTGGAAAAAGTCAACCATCCCGGCGTGCCGCTGGAAAAAATTCTGGAAAATATTTTGCTTGTCGGCCGGCAGCGATCGGTGGTGATTCAAAGTTTGTTTGCCGCGCTGCATGGCGAGGAACCGCCGTTTGACGAGATCCGGGAATTCGCGTTGCGATTAAAGGAACTCAAGGCGGCCGGCGCGCAGATATCGCTCGTGCAAATTTATTCCGCCGCGCGGCCGGGCAGCCAGAGCGACTGGGGCCATTTGCCGCTGCGCGTGCTTTCGCAAATCGCCCAGACCGTGCGCCAACTCGCCGGCGTGAAAACAGAAGTTTTTTAAACCGGCGTTTGTTTTTAAAAAGATCCCGCACGCACGCCGCAGGATTTTCGTTTTGATCTCAATCTTAATCGCCTGAAAAAAATTCAGTGGTCCGCCGTGTAGCCCGTCAGTGCTTTCATATATTGCGCGCGTTCAAACGCCGCCGGCTCCGCGCAATTTTTCTGGCTCAAACTTCCTTTCAATTGTTCCACCGATTCGTATTCGCGTTCGTCCATCCAGTCAATCATGTCGCGCTCGATCGCGGCGATCTGCGGGATGCCGTGGCGCAGCAACGTGGAGCAAAGCATCGTCACGTCCGCGCCGGCCATGAGCATTTTGAGTGCGTCCGAGGCGCGATGAATGCCGCTCGTTGCGGCGAGACTCGCATTGAGCTGGCCGTAGAGTAAAGCAATCCAGCGCAGCGGCAGCCGCATCGCCATCGGCGTGCTCAACAAAATATTCGGCTTCACTTCGAGGGATTCCAACTCAATGTCCGGCTGATAAAAACGGTTGAACAAAACCAGGCCGTTCGCGCCTGCCTCATCCAGCCGCTTCGCCATGTTCGCCATGTTGCTGAAAAACGGACTCAACTTCACCGCCACCGGAATCGTCACGTTCGCTTTCACCGCCTTTAAAATATCCAGATAAGTCATTTCCACTTCCGTGCCCGTGAGATCGCGACTTGTCGGAATATAATAAATATTCAGCTCCAGCGCATCCGCGCCCGCCGCTTGAATTTGTTTCGCGAACGAAGTCCAGCCGCCCGCCGACGAACCGTTGAGGCTCGCGATGATGGGAATCCCCGTCGTCTTTTTCGCCGCCGCGATGTGTTTCAGATATTCCTCCGGCCCGAGGCGATATTCGCTTGGTTCCGGAAAATAACTGAGCGCCTCCGCAAAACTGTTCGTGCCATTTTCCAGATGGCGATGCAACTCCAACCGGTCCTGGCGCAATTGCTCTTCAAATATTGAATACAAAACAACCGCCGCGGCGCCCGCATCGGCCATGCGCTTGATGTTGTCCACATCTTCCGACAACGGCGAGGCCGAGACGACCAGCGGCGACCGCAATTTCAAACCAAGATAAGTTGTGGTGAGGTCCATAATTTTTTAATTGAATTTTTTCAGGACTGCGCGGCCGGAGTTGCCGCTTCGGTTTTGGTGTCGCGCGCCGCCATGAATTGATAAAGCTTCCAGCGCTTATCGGCATCCGACTGCGATTGCGCAAAAAATCTTTTCGCCTCGTCCGGTTTGCTTTTCGTCAGCATCTTGAAGCGATTTTCCGTCAGCATGAAATCTTTCACCTTCGATTTCGCCGCGCTCGAATCCACCTGCAACGGATTCTCGCCGCGTTCTGCGCGCCGTGGATCGTAACGATACAAAAGCCATTGACCAGATTCGACCGCGAGCTTCTGCTGCCGCGCGCCGATGCCCGTGTCAATCGCGATGCCGTGCGCGATGCAATGGCTGTATGCGATGATCAGCGACGGGCCGGGAAACGATTCCGCCTCGACAAAAGCCTTCAACGTGTGTTCGTCCTTCGCACCCATCGCCACGCTCGCGACGTAAATATTTCCGTAGCTCATCGCGATCAGGCCGAGATCTTTTTTGCCCGCCGGCTTGCCGCCCGCCGCAAATTTCGCCACCGCACCGCGCGGCGTGGATTTACTCATCTGCCCGCCGGTGTTGGAATAAACTTCCGTGTCCATCACGAGCACATTGACCTTGCGGCCGCTCGCGAGCACGTGATCCAAGCCGCCGTAGCCGATGTCGTAAGCCCAGCCGTCGCCGCCGAGAATCCACACGCTCTTTTTCACGAGCTGGTCGGCCACGCCCAGCAATGATTTTACTTCGGGCGAATCAATTGTCGCCAATTTTTCTTTCAGCGAAACAACGCGTTTCCGCTGATCGTAAATACCGGCTTCGTCGCTTTGATCGGCCAGCAAAATTTGCGTAACAAATTCATCGCCCAGTTGTGGCGCAAGTTTTTTGACCAGTTCTTCCGCAAATTCTTTTTGCTTATCAATTGAGACGCGAAAACCGAGGCCAAATTCCGCGTTGTCCTCAAACAGCGAATTGCACCACGTCGGCCCGCGTCCGCATTTGTTTTTGGTGTAAGGCGTCGTCGGCAGATTGCCGCCGTAAATCGAGGAGCAGCCGGTCGCGTTTGCAATCACCGCGCGGTCACCGAACAATTGCGTCAGCATTTTGATATATGGCGTCTCGCCGCAACCCGCGCATGCGCCGCTGAATTCAAACAGCGGCTGCAAAATCTGCTGTTGCCGCAGCGTCGTCGTCTTGATTTTGCGCCGGTCAAATTCCGGCAGCGTCAGAAAATAATTCCAATTGTCGCGTTCTGCCGCGCGCAGCGGCGCCTGCGCACGCATGTTGATGGCCTTGAGTTTCGCCTCGGTTTTATTTTTGGCCGGGCAAACATCTACGCACAATGCGCAGCCCGTGCAATCTTCCGCCGCCACTTGCAGCGAAAATTTCAGGCCCTTGAATTCCGGCACGCGCGCGTCCGTCACTTTGAAAGTGGCCGGCGCATTGTTCAATTCCGTCGCGTCATAAACTTTTGCGCGGATCGTGGCGTGCGGACAAATCGCCACGCACTTCAAACATTGGATGCAGGTTTTTTCGTCCCAGACCGGAATGTCCAGCGCGAGATTCCGTTTTTCAAATTGCGCCGTGCCGGTCGGAAATGAACCGTCCAGCGGAAAGGCGCTCACTGGCAATTCATCGCCAAAACCGGACGCGAGTTTGCCGAGCACGTCGCGCACAAAAGTCGGCGCTTCCGGCGAAATGGGCGGCAGCAGCGGTCCGGTGCCATTTAATTTATTGTTCGACACCGCGACTTCGTGCAGATGCGCGAGCGTGTTGTCCACGGCCTGCAAATTCATCTTCACAATTTCTTCGCCCTTTTTGCCGTAAGTTTTTTTGATGGATTTTTTGATTGCTTCAATCGCCTCGTTTCTCGGCAACACTCCAGACAACGCGAAGAAACAGACCTGCATGATGGTGTTGATGCGGCCGCCCATGCCGCTGTCGCGCGCAACTTTGGTCGCATCAATCACAAAAAACTTTGCCTTTTTTTCGAGCAAGGTTACTTGCACTGGCGACGGCAGATTCGCCCAGATTTCTTCCTTCGAATGCGGTGTGTTCAGCAGAAACGTTCCGCCCGAAACCAGGCTGCGCAACATTTCGTAACGGTCCAAAAATCCCGGCAAATGGCAGGCGATGAAATTCGCGCTGGAAATCAAATACGTCGAATGGATCGGTTTCGGCCCGAAGCGCAAATGCGAAACCGTCATCGAGCCGGATTTTTTTGAATCGTAAACGAAGTAGCCTTGCGCGTAATTCTCCGTTTCTTCGCCGATGATCTTGATGGAATTTTTATTCGCGCCAACCGTGCCGTCCGCGCCGAGTCCGTAAAATAAAGCGCGCACCACATTTTCAGCTTCCGTGGAAAAATTCGGATCGAACGGCAAACTGGAATGCGACACGTCGTCATTGATGCCGACGGTGAAATGGTTTAGGGACGAATCGCTCGCAAGATTGTCGAACACGCCCTTGACCATCGCCGGCGTGAATTCTTTGGACGATAAACCGTAGCGGCCGGTGATGACTTTCGGCAATGTTTTCAGCTGCGAACGGCCGGCGGCGAATTCTTCGAGAATCGCGGTGAGGCAATCTTGATACAACGGCTCGCCGGTCGCGCCCGGTTCTTTGGTGCGATCCAGCACCGCAATTTTCCGCACGAACGGCGGCAGCGCCTCGACAAAACGTTTGCCATCGAACGGCCGATACAAACGCACTTTGAGCACGCCAATTTTTTCGCCATGGCGACTTAAATGTTCGACTGCTTCTTCCGCCGCTTCGCAGCCGGAACCCATCAGCACAATGATATTTTCCGCGTCCGGCGCGCCGACGTAATCGAATAATTTGTATTTGCGTCCGGTTTGTTCCGCAAATTCGTCCATGACTTTTTGAACGATGTCGGGACACGCGGAATAAAAACTGTTCGCCGCCTCGCGGCCTTGAAAAAACGCATCAGGATTTTGCGCCGTGCCGCGCAAAACGGGTTTGTCCGGCGACATGGCGCGGGCGCGGATTTCGGCGATGATTTTGTCATCGATCAATGCCCGCAAAACCGTTTCGTCGAGCATTTCGATTTTGGAAACTTCGTGCGACGTGCGGAAACCGTCGAAGAAATGGATGAACGGCAAACGCGAACGCAGCGAAGCCGCCTGCGCGATGAGCGCGAAATCCATCGTCTCTTGAACGGAAGCGGCACCGAGCATGCCCCAGCCGGTCGAACGGCAGGCCATGATGTCGCTGTGGTCGCCAAAAATCGAAAGCGCGTGCGTGGCGACCGTGCGCGCGGTGACGTGAAAAACGGTCGGCAACAATTCGCCCGCGAACTTGAACATGTTCGGAATCATCAGCAGCAAACCTTGCGACGCGGTGAACGTCGTGCTGATCGAACCGGTCTGCAACATGCCGTGCACCGCGCCGACGGCTCCGCCTTCGCTCTGCATTTCGACAATCGCCGGCTGTGTGTTCCAGATGTTTTTTTTGCCTTCCGAAGCCCATTGATCGCACCACTCGGCGATGGGCGATGATGGCGTGATGGGATAAATCGCCATCGCTTCGTTCAGTCGGAAGGCGACGTAGGCGGCGGCTTCACAGCCGTCAATAGTTTTGAACACGCGCGGATTTTTCATGGCATCAAAAAATAAATTGGGCGGTGCAGGTGCGTTGGTCGTCCTCGGTCACGATTTTGAAGCCGAGTTTTTTGCAGATGTGCTGCATCGCGTGGTTGTCGGCGAGAATTTGTCCGACGATGCGCGTCAATTTTTCTGCGCGGCCCACTTCGATGAGTTTTTTCAACAACTCAAAACCAAGCCCTTGATTTTGCCAGTGGTCGTTGATGAGCACGGCGAATTCAGCTTCGTTCGCGCCGTGCTGCTTGCTCAAACGCCCGACGCCGAGGATCAATTTCTCCTCGTCATCCTTCGCCGGTTTTAATTCCGCGACGAGCGCGATTTCGCGGTCATAATCATTAAAACAAATGCGCTGCAAGCGTTCGTGCGTGATGCGTTGCGACAAATTCAGCGCGCTGAAATAGCGGTGATAAACACTTTCTTCGGAAAGCGTCTCGTGAAATTTCACCATCTGCGGCTCGTCTTCAGGACGGATCGGGCGGATGATCACGGGCGCTTTGTTTTTCAATTTCCACGGCGTGACATATTGCACGGGATACGGGCGGATCGCGGGTTTGGGCAATTGGTCTTCCGGCGTTTTTGGATCGTGCAACACGACGCGGCCGTCGAGCGCAAAAATCCGTTCGGAAGAGACGAGCAGGGGATTGATGTCAATTTCCGAAATCCACGGCTGCTCGACGACGAGCTGGCTGAAACGCACGAGCAACTGTTCGAGCGCCGCGATGTCCGAAGCCTTGCGGCCGCGCACACCTTTGAGCGCGGTGAAAATTTTCGTCTTTTCCATCATGCGTCGCGCGAGCGTGGCGTTCAGCGGCGGCAATGCGAGCGCGCGGTCTTTGAAAACTTCCACAAGCTGGCCGCCCGTGCCGAAGAGCAGCACCGGTCCGAATTGCGGATCCACGCTGCTGCCCACGATGAGCTCGTAGCCATCAAGCTTGATCATCGGCTGCACGGTGACGCCGAGGAAATGTTCCTTGCCCGCTTTTTTCGTGCAGGAAGATTCGATCGCCTTCCACGCCTGGCGCACTGCTGAGGCTGTGCGCAAATTCAGTTGCACGCCGCCGACATCTGTTTTGTGCGTGATGGTTTCGGAATACAATTTCAGCACGACCGGAAAGCCCAGGCGCGCGGATTCTTTCACCGCGTCATTTTCCGTGAGCGCGATGTGCGTCTCAACCGTCGGGATGCCGTAAGCGGACAATAATTTTTTCGATTCGAATTCGGTCAGAATGGTTCGTCCGGCTTTGCGCACTTCGGAAATAATTTTCTCGGCCTGCTCGCGGTCAATATCGCCGCGTCCATTTTGCGCCGGGGTTGACGGCGTTTCGTAAAGCGAGCGCAGATTTTCGCTGTAGCGCCACATGTAATAAAACGCTTTCGCCGCGCGGTCGGGATATTTGAACGTCGGAATATTCGCCGCGTTTAAAATATTTTCGCCCGCCTCGACTTGGCCGACGCCCATCCAGCTCGCGATGACCGGCTTGCCTTCAATGTGCGCGAACGGCTTGAGTTCCTCGGCGGTTGCGGTGGAATCGGTCATCGCTTGCGGCGTCAGAATCACCAGCAAACCATCCGTGTTGGGGTCTTTGGCAACGATGTCCACGGCCTTCGCGTAAAGTTCCGGACCGGCGTCACCGATCACATCCACGGGATTGTTGTGACTCCACGTCGGCGGCAAAATCTGGTTCAACGCCAGCATTGTTTCGGGCGTAAGCTCGGCGAGTTGCGCGCCGCTGCCGATGAGCATGTCGGTCGCGAGCACGCCGGGCCCGCCGGCATTGGTCACGATGGTTAAACGCGGACCTTTCGGGCGCGGCTGTTTGGCGAGCACTTCCGCCATGTCGAACAATTCAGAAATGGTGTCCACGCGCAGCACACCGACGCGTTGAAATGCCGCTTGCAGGACTTCATCGCTGCCGGTGAGCGAACCCGTGTGCGACGCGGCGGCTTTCGCGGCGGCTTCGGTGCGGCCGGGCTTGATGATGATGATCGGCTTCGTCAACGCCACTTCGCGCGCCGCGGACAAAAACGCCCGCGCATCGCCGATGGATTCCATGTAAATGACAATGCTCTTGGTGTTCGGATCGTCGCCGAGATGATAAATCAAATCGCCCCAGCCGACATCGAGCATCGAGCCGAGCGAGACGAACGCGCTGAACCCGACATTTTCTTTCAGGCTCCAATCCAAAATCGCCGTGCAGAGCGCGCCGCTTTGGCTGAGAAAGGCCACGCTGCCGGGCCGCGCCATGTCGGCCGCAAACGTCGCATTGAATTTCAAACCCGGCACCATCACGCCCAGGCAATTCGGCCCGACGATGCGGATGTTGCCGCGTTTCGCTTCGGCCAAAACTTGTTGTTCCAGCGCCGCCCCTTCGAGACCGATTTCCTTGAAGCCGGCGGAAATAATAATCACGCCATGAATGCCGGCGGCCGCGCATTCTTTGATGATGCCCGGCACGGTTTTGGGCGGCGTGATGATCACGGCGAGATCGGGCACTTCCGGCAGCGCGGCGACATTCGCATATGCCTTTTTTCCGAGGATGGTTTCTTGAATCGGATTGACCGGAAAAATTTTGCCGGCGAAACCGCCTTCGATCAGATTGGTCATCACCGTGCGCCCGACGCTGCGTTTGCGTTCCGTTGCACCGATGACCGCAATGCTCTTCGGTGCCAAAATGGGATGCAGGCCGCGCCGATGCGTCTGGCCGAGAATGTCGTGGGCGGATTCGAGAGTCGAAATGGGTGTGGCAGATTTGCTCATAAATACATTTAACTTACGGAAGCAAAAATGCCACGAGATGGTGGCTGCAACTGCCCGCCGATTGCCAAATCATCACCATTTATTGCGGCGTGCTGGAGAAAATTGCCGGACAACGGCGGGTCAACGCTGAATCAGTATTTTTCTCGCCGCGCAAAGCCGTTTCAAGTGGGCCGAGCATTCCACTGCGCGATGACCGGAAACGCCAGGTGATTGTTTTCCGTTTCGAAAATGCTCACGGACGCCGTGCCGAGTTGAAAATGTTGCGCGGCGCTCACGGGCAGGCCGATCCAGCGCGCGGCGAACACGCGTCCAAAATGTCCATGCGAAAACAGCGCGATGTTTCCCGCCAGCGCGTTCAGCCTGAGAATGAGCCGGTCCGCGCGCGCCACAATTTGTTCCGGCGATTCGCCGTTCGGACAGCCATCGCGATAAATATTCCAATCCGGTCGCGTGCGGTAAATTTCCGCCGAGCGCAATCCTTCGTAGTCGCCGTAATTCCATTCCGCCAAATCCGGCTCGATCACCGCCGCCGCGCCGAGGCCGGCCACTTCGCAGGTCTGACGGGCGCGTAGGCGCGGGCTGGTGAAAACATGCGTGAAATTAATCGCTTGCAGGAGGGGCGCGAGCTTGCGCGCGCCGGCTTCGCCTGGCGCGAGCAACGGCAAATCCGTGGTGCCGGTGTGCTGGCCGGAGAGCGACCAGGCCGTTTCCCCGTGGCGGATAAAATAAATGCGCGGAGCCGATTTCATCCGCGCATCATGAAGCCAACGCCGAAAATTTCCAATCGCAGAATGCCCGCTAGTTTTTCGCCTGCGAATCAAACCAGCGCACGGCCTGCCGCACGAGGTCCGGGGCGGTTTTTAAATCCAATTTCTTTTTGATGTTCGCGCGATGCACCTCGACCGTCTTCACGCTCAAATGCAATTGCTCCGCGATGTCGCGCGTGCCGATGCCCTGGCCGATAAGTTGAAACACTTCGAACTCGCGGTCGGAAAGCTTTTGCACCGGCGAACTGGAAGTTTCCGTCGGGCGGCCGGAAAAAATTTCCAGAATGCGCGACGACATCTTTTCGCTGACGTAAATCTGTCCCGCCAGCACCTGCCGGATCGCGCGCAGAAATTTTTCACCGCCCTCCTGTTTCATGATGTAGCCGCGGCCGCCGGCGCGCAGCACGCGCTCCGCATAAATCATTTCGTCGTGCATCGAGACCACGAGAATCATCAAGCCCGGCCGCACCGCGCGCAAATCCTTGATCAGTTCCAGACCGTTTTTATCCGGCAAAGAAATATCCAGCAGCGCCAGATCGAAATTATTTTTCTCGACGACGGCCAGCGCCTGCCGCGCGTTGTCGGCCTCGGCGACGACTTTCAAATCCGGCTCGTTGCCGATCAATTGCGCAAGGCCGGTGCGCATCATTGGATGATCGTCCACGATGAGCAGGCGTTTGGCGGAATTTTTATTTTTCGCGGCCATGATTTATTTGTTTGCATCGGCGACCGGATGGTTCGGGGCCGAGCAGAGGACGCTGATGCCGCCCCGGTCGTTGCGTTCAATCGTCAACGTGCCACCGATCATGCCCGTCCGGAATTTCATGATGCGCAGGCCCATCCCATCCGGCTTGGAAATTTTTTCCGGCGCAAAACCGATGCCGTTGTCGCGGACGCCGAGATAAATCCGGCCGGGATCCGCCTTGAGTTGGATCGAAATAATTTTTGCCTTGCCGTGCTTGACCGCGTTGGAAACGGCCTCCTGCGCGAGCCGGAAAAGATGCGTCGCCATCGCGTGATTTTGCACCGGCACCTGCGCGTCGCAATCGAAATGGCAGCGGATGCCGAATAATTTTTCCGTGTTCAGCGCAAGTTCGTGCAGCGCCGAGGCCAGGCCTTCGGATTCCAATGTGACGGGCGAAAGCCCCCGCGCCAGCGAACGCGTCTGGCCGATGGCCTCGCGCACGGCGCGAGCGATTTCCGTTGCGCGGGCCGCCGCCGGTTTCGCGCGCGGCGCCAGTTTTTTTGCCAGCACCTGGCTCAACATTTCGATGCCCGCGAGATGCTGGCACAAGCCGTCGTGCAGATCGTGGCCGATGCGGCGCTGCTCGCGATCGCTGATTTCGAGGATTTCCTTTTCGAGCTGTTTTCGTCCCGTGATGTCGCGCGCCACTTTGGACGCGCCGATGATTTTTCCCTCCGCATCGCGGATGGGCGAAACCGTCACCGAAATATCAATCAGCTTGCCATCTTTGCGCTGCCGGACGGTTTCGTAATGATCCACGGATTGGCCGCGCCGGATTTTTTCCAAAATGCCCGGCTCCTCGTCCTTGCGATCGGCGGGGATCAAAATGGAAATATGTTTGCCGACCATCTCCTCGCGCGTGTAGCCAAAGACCATTTCCGCGCCGCGATTCCAACTCGTGATATAACCCTCCAACGTTTTGCCGACAATGGCATCGTCGGAAGATTCGACCAGCGAGGCGTAATGCAGCAGCGCTTTCTCGGCTTCCTTGCGCGCGCTGATGTCGCGGATGAAACCGGTGAACAGCCGGCGGTTGGCCAACTGCACTTCACTCACGGATAGATCCATCGGAAAAACCGTCCCATCCTTGCGCCGGCCGGAAACTTCGCGGCCGATCCCGATGATTTTCGCATCGCCCGTTTCGCGATAATTGGCGAGATAGCCGTCATGCGCCGCGTGATGCGGCAACGGCATGAGCCCGCTGACATTTTTGCCGATGATCTCGGCCGCCGCGTAGCCGAAAATTTTTTCCGCCGCCGGGTTCGCCGATTCGATGATGCCCTTTTCATCAATCGTGATGATGCCCTCGACCGCCGTGTCCAAAATCGCGCGCAGCCGCGCTTCGCGGTCCAGCAAGGCCGCCGCCGCCTGTTGTTTTTGCGTCTTCGAGCGCCGCGCGTGTTTGGTTTTGAGCTGCCCAATCCACGCCAGCAGTTCGGCCCGGGACATTTGACGATAGTCCTTCATCTCGCGGATGAAGAAACTATCCGCGAAATCAGCGTCGCTGCCAACTGCAATCAAATTTTTATTCCCCAAATTTTGGCCGGGTTAAAATTCCTAATGCGCCAGCAGTTGCGCGCGATATTCCGTCGGCGACTGGCCGAGGATTTTTTTGAACACGCGGTTGAAATGCGTCAGCGACTGGAAGCCGACTTCAAACGCGATCTCGCTCACGCGCAGATTGGGATTGAGCAGGAGATTTTTGGATTTTTCAATCCGCACCCGCGCCACGTAATCGGTGAAATTGATGCCCGCGATTTTTTTGAACATCTTGCAGAAATAATAACTGCTCATGTTCACCGCCTTCGCGACCTGCCCGAGCGACAACTCCTCGGTCTGATGCTCATGGATGAAGGCGCGCGCCTTGGCGATGACCGGCGGCTCCGCATTTTCGCGCTGAATGAAAACCTGGTTGCTCATCATCGCGAGATGCTGCGCAAAAATGGAGAGCAGCTTGATCGCCGACTCATGTTCCTTTTGCGTCACGACTTTGCCCGAGAAAAACGCCTGCTTCAGCGTCGCACGATCGGTTTCAATGCCCCATTTTTCTGTCAGCTTGACGACTTTTTCAAACTGCGCGCTCGTCGGCTTTTTGCGGAAGACCTGGCCGATTTGCAGAAAGCCGATCAACCGGTCGCTCATGCGCACCGGCACCGCGCTGTCGGAAAGGCCCAGCGCGCAGGTGATGGTCTGCGGTTCCGTGGCGGCCTGCAAACACAGTTTTTCCTGCACTTGCAGGCACGCGGCGCAGGCGCTGCTTTTATTCGACATCAGGGCGCAGAGCGCATTTTCATTCCGCTTGTTGTGATGCGGCAGCTGCCACGTCTCGACCGGTTGCAAGGCGATGGGCAGGCCGGTAAGCGTGCCAAACGCGCGTTCGTAATCGCGATACATCCGCGAGTTGACCAGCGCATCCACGAGCGCGCGGTTGCCATTGCCGTTCTCGTTGGTCGCTGGCACGGTGAGCGTGGTGGTCCGGACATTTTCAGTCACCAGCTGACCGTTCGTTGCCGTCGTTGGTTTCGCAAATATTGTTTGCATAAAAACAATTTACGTTAAGAACGGGCGTTTCAACAATTGGTGCGATGCCTGATTGCGGCTGCGGGGAAAGCTTTAGCCGAGTAGGGGAAACCCCTATGTGGCGGATGGTTTGTCCGCTCAACGAGCTGGATCAGAAATCAGGTTGAACCGCGTTCGCCTCCGGGTTTAATCTTCCGCCATGCGCCGCTTCCCAATGTTTTTTCTCGCCGGCTTATTTTTTTCCCAAGCCGTGTTCGCCGCGGATGATGCATGGCTTTCGCTGTTCGATGGCAAAGATTTTTCCGGCTGGGATTTTTATATGATGAACCGGCCGGATCCGGCGTGGGACATTCCCGGATTGAATCGTGCCGCCGATGGAACTTATCTCGAAGCGCTTGGCAAAAATCGCGATCCGCTCAATGTTTTTACCATCACCAATCTCAACGGCCAGCCGGTGATCCATATTTCCGGCCAGGGCTTTGGGGTGATGATGACCGGTGCCACGTTCACAAATTTTCATCTGCGTTTGCAGGTCAAGTGGGGCGAAAATCGCTGGAGCAAAAAAATGAATCTGCCGCGCGACAGCGGACTGCTTTATTTTTGCCATGGCGAGCCGGGCGATGTGGACAAAACCTGGCCGCGCTCGCTGGAATTTCAAATTCAGGAAAAAGATTTTGGCGATCTTTATGCCTTGGGCTGCGCAGTCAGCGTGCCGGCGCGCGCGGAAAAAGTGAATGACAAAACGCTTTATTTCTACGACCCCAAAAGTGCGCTGACCACCTTTATTCAGAAACGTCCCGTCGGCAATCGTTGCATCAAGCTCGTGGATGCGGAAAAACCGCGCGGCGAATGGAACACGCTCGACTTGTTTTGTTTCGACGGCGACAGCATTCATATTGTCAATGGGCGCGTCGTTATGCGCCTGCACCACGCGCAGCGGCTCGACGGCGCGGAACCCGCGCCGCTCACCGCCGGCGCGATCAGTTTGCAGACGGAGGGCGCGGAGGTCTTTTATCGCAACGTGGAAATCCAGCCCATCGAAAAATTTCCCGCAGAATTTGCCGAACCGTGAAAAACGTTCACCTGGTTTGCATCGCCGGTTGTGGCGGTGAATAATTTCCGCTTGCGCGGACTTGGTTCGTTGTTAGAGTTTGCGCCGGTTTTCCTCCGCCGGTCGTGGCGGTTTTTTATTTTTTCAACCCCGAAAATATTTATCTGTGAAAGTTTTTTCCGGCACGGCGAACGAGCCATTGGCCCGCGCCATCTGCAAATCCATCGGCTGCGAACTGGGCAAGATCACCGTCACCCCGTTTCCCGACGGCGAGACGTTTGTGCGGATCGAGGAGAACGTGCGCGGCGAAGATATTTTCATCATCCAGCCGACGTCGCCGCCGACGAACCACAATTTGATGGAGCTGTTCATCATCATTGACGCGTTGCGCCGCGCCAGCGCGATGCGCATCACGGCGGTGCTGCCGTTTTATGGCTATGCGCGGCAAGATCGCAAAGACCAGCCGCGCGTCCCGATCACGGCGAAGCTCGTGGCGAATTTGCTCGTGGCTTCCGGCGTGAACCGCATTCTCGCGATGGACCTGCACGCGCAGCAAATCCAAGGTTTTTTTGACATCCCGGTGGATCATCTTTACGCCGCGCCCGTGATGTATGATTATTTGAAGAAAAAAAATCTGACGAATCTCGTCGTCGTCAGTCCCGACGCCGGCGGCATTAAAATGGCGCACGCGTATTCGCAGACGTTGGAAGCCGAACTGGCCATCGTCGCCAAACGCCGCAAGAGCGCGACCGAAGTGGAAAGCATGGCGGTCATCGGCGAAATCGAAGGCAAAAATGTTTTGCTGGTGGACGATTTGACGGAAACCGCCGGCACGTTGACCTCGGCGGCGGCGATTTTGAAGACCAAGGGCGCGAAGCAAATCCTCGCCTGCGTCTCCCACACGCTGCTCGGCGACACGGGCATCCAAAGATTGCGCAATTCTGCCATTGACGAACTCATAACAACTGATACAGTCCAACGCCCTGCGATTGACGGTTTGAAAATAACCACGTTGTCGGTCGCGGGGCTTTTGGGCGAAGCCATTAAACGGATTCATAATAATTCGTCGGTGAACTCGCTGTTTGAATTCAAAGGCGGCCGCACCAGTTGAGGCGCGCCGGACAAATTAATTTAAGAAAAAAATGAAATCAGTAGCATTAAAAGCGTTTTCACGTTCGCAAGTGCAGCGCGCCGAAGTCAAAAAACTCCGCGCCAGCGGCCGTGTGCCGGCGGTCATTTATGGCCGTCAGGTCAAACCCCAGAATCTCGAATTGAACTCGAAGGAGTTCGCTGATTTGCTCAACCATTCCGCCTCGGAAAACCTCCTCGTGGATTTGTCCGTGGAAAATGATCCGCGCGCCAAGCGCCTCGCGCTCGTGCAGGAAATCCAGCATCACCCGCTCGACGGCAAGATCGTCCATGTGGATTTTCATGAAGTCGGCGAGACCGAAGTGCTCACCGTGATGGTGCCGGTTGAAACCACGGGCGAAGCCAACGGCGTCAAGAACGGCGGCGGCACGCTCGAACACGTGTTGCACAAATTGAAAGTGCGTTCCACGGCCAAGGACTTGCCGGAACAGATTATTTTGGACGTGACTGCGCTGGAAATCGGCAAGGCCATTCACATCGGCGAAATCCCGGCGATTCCCGGCGTGCAGATTTTGGGCGACGCGCACATCGCCGTCGTCTCCGTCGCGGCACCGCGCACCGAAGAAGTGGTCGCGGCCGATGCCACGGCGGCTCCGGCTCCGGGCGATGTCGAAATGACGAAGGAAAAGAAAGACGAAGCGGGCGCAGCGCCGGCGGCCAAGGGCGATGCGAAAGCACCGGCCGGCGACAAGAAAGCCGAAGCCAAGCCCGAAGCCAAAGCCGAGAAGAAGAAATAATTTACGCGGCGCATGCCGTCCCCGCGCATGGAGACTTTGCACCTCATCGTGGGGTTGGGCAATCCCGGCGCGGAATATGCCGGCACGCGGCACAACGCCGGTTTTTTGCTGGTCGAAAAACTGGCGGCGGATTGGAAAGCGAACTGGACGAACGAGCGGAAATTTTTCGCCCGTGTCGCTCGCGGGGAAAACGTCGGCAAAAAGTTTTTGCTGGCCGAACCGCAGACGTTCATGAATTTGAGCGGCGAAACGGTCGGCGCGCTGGTGAAGTTTTATCAGTTGCCCTTGGCGCAAGTGATCATCGCAGTGGACGACGCGGATTTGCCGTTGGGTGAAATCCGGTTGCGGCCCGGCGGCGGCAGTGCGGGCCATCACGGCATTGAATCGGTGACGCAACATTTGGGTTCGCGCGAGTTTGCGCGCTTGCGGATCGGGATTGGCCGGCGCGACGGTGCGCGCGAGATAACGAATTTTGTTCTCGGCAAATTTGAAAGAGACGAGAGCGCGGTTTTGGAAAAAGTTTTGGAACGGGCGGCCAACCAGCTTGAATGCTGGCTGGAATTTGGGTTGCAAAAGGCGATGAGCCAATTTAACGGGACGATCAGTCCCACAGAAAATAAAAAATGAAACGTTACGAAGGTCTGTTCATCTTGAACACAGCAGGCAAAGAAGAAGGCGTCAAAGACGCCCTCGACAAAATTTCCGCCGAGATCACCACGGCGGGCGGCAAGGTTGAGACCGTGCAGAAAATGGAGAAGAAGGCGTTCTCGCGCGTGGCCGACAAGCGCCACAGCTCGGGGTTCTATGCCAACATCATTTTCAACTGCACGCCGGCGGTCATCGCCTCGCTCCAGACCAAGTTCGCGCACAACGACGACGTTTTCCGCGTGCTGTTCAGCGCCTCGCCGGAACCGAAGGCCGCGAAGTAATTTTCCGTCATGGCCAGCTTCAACAAAGTCATTTTGGTCGGCAACCTGACGCGCGATCCCGAATTGCGCTACACGCCCAAAGGGACGGCCATTGCCAAAATCGGCCTCGCGGTCAACCGCGTCTGGACGAATGAAGCCGGCGAAAAAAAGGAAGAAGTCACGTTTGTTGACGTCGATGTTTTTGGCCGCACGGCCGAAAATGTCGGTCAATACATGCGCAAAGGCCGGCCGATCATGATCGAAGGCCGTTTGAAGCTTGACCAATGGGACGATAAGCAGACTGGGCAGAAAAAAAGCAAGCTCGGAGTTGTAGCTGAAACGGTTCAATTTCTTGGCAGTGCGCAGGGTGGCGGCGAAGGTGGCGCACCGTCGGCACCTTCCGCTCCACGCGCGGCTCGTCCCGCTGCGGCGGCTCCGGCAGCGGCACCCGATGCCGGCGATTCCGAACCGCCGCACGACGACGATGTTCCGTTCTGATTTTTTTAACTCCGTAATTAATTATTTTTCGTATGGCAAAAACTGAAGTTATTCTCACCCACAATATCGTTGGCCTCGGCGGGGAATCCGACCAGGTCAAAGTCGCGTCCGGCTACGCCCGCAACTACCTCATCCCGCAGCACCTCGCGATTCCGGTCACGCAGGCGAACAAGCGCCAGATGGAATCGCTCAAGCAACGCCGCGCCGAGCGCGAGGCGCATGAGTTGAACGCCATGACCGAGCTCTCGAAGGCGTTCGGCAAGCTCGTCCTCGTCGTCAAGGTCAAGACCGGCGAAGATGGCAAGATGTTTGGCACGGTCACCGCCGGCCAGATCGCCGACGAACTGAAGAAGCAGTTCGACATCGCGCTCGACAAACGCAAAATTCATCTCGGCGAACCGCTCCGCCAACTGGGCGAACACGAAGTGGCGTTGAATCTGCATCACGACGTGAAAGGCACTTTGAAACTGCGCGTGGAAAGCACCACGCCGATCGTCGCGCCCGCGCCGGTGGCCGACGACAAAAAGCCGCACACGGAAAAACGCGGCAAACATGCCGAGGCTCCCAAATCCGAAGTCGCCGAAGCCAAGCCGAAAGCTGAGAAAAAAGCCAAGGCGGAAAAGAAATCCTGAGCCTAAAAGTCCAATAATCCCCGCAAAGCCACGGAATTTTTTCCGTGGCTTTTTGGTTTTAAGCTTTGACCCCGCCGGGCCATTCCTGTTTATTCCTTGCAACAAGGTTTGAAGCATCGCTGATGAGTTCCATTACACCCGCAAAATATCCGTCTGGCTTTCGCGCCCGACGCGGCTTGAACTGGGGATTTCTTGGACTGCTTTATACTTCGTTTTACCTCTGCCGCTACAACCTTTCCATCGCCAACAAATCCATCAGCGATGAATTTGGTTTTTCGCGCGCGGACATGGGTTTGATCATCACCACGGCGCTGCTGACCTACGCGTTCGGACAAATCCTCAACGGCCTGCTCACGGACAAGCTCGGCGGCAAAAAAGCCATGCTCATCGGCGCCAGCGGAACCATCGTGATGAACATTTTCTTCGGCGCGGTCTCGCTGCTGCCGGTGACGCATCAAGGAACCGTTCCGTTCACGCACATTAATTTGTTCGGCGTCGAAGTGGCCTTGAGCGTATTGAGCCTGTTCGTTGTCGTGCGCGGGATGGATGGCTACCTGCAGGCGTTCGGCGCGCCGGGCATGATCAAGATCAACACCGCGTGGTTTGCCAAACGCGAGCGCGGCCGCTTCGCCGGCATTTTCGGTTTCATGATCAACCTCGGCCGCTTCGGCATTTTCAAAATCGGCCCCGCGCTGCTCGCGGGATTTACTTTTCTCGGCTTGTGGCAGGTGCCGCCGCTGCACTGGCGCTGGCTGTTCTGGGTGCCGGCGGCGGTCTGCGGACTAGCGGCTTTGGGCATGGCGCTCACGGTCAGAGAGACGCCGGAAGAAGCCGGTTTTCATGTGCTCGATGGAATTTCCCAAACGACCGCGCAGGCCAATGAAAAAATCCGGCTCGTGGACGTTTTGAAACGAATTTCCTGCCGGCCAGTTTTGTGGATCACTGCGCTCGCCTACGCCTGCACCGGCGCGGTGCGGCAAAGCGTGGATCAATGGTTCCCGCGTTTCATGCAGGAGGTGCATCATCTGGACTTGAATTCCAACCAGTTTCAGTTTCTCGGATTTTTGATTCCGTTTGTCGCCTCCACCGGCTCGCTCATCTCCGGTTATCTGTCGGACACGGTTTTCAAAGGCAGCCGCGCGCCGGTGGCGGCGGGAATTTATTTCATCGAGACCGCGGTGATTTTGCTGGCCGCCCAATTCCATTCCGCCAACGCCGCCGTGCTGTTTCTCATCCTCATTTCGTTCACCGCCAACTCCACGCACTCGCTGCTCGGCACGGCGGCGGCGATGGACATTGGCGGGCGCAAAATGGCTGGCTTCGCCTCGGGCCTGATTGACTCGTTCCAATATTTTGGCGGCAGCCTCGCCGGATATTTTCTGGGCCGCCTGCTGGACCAAAACTGGAACTGGTATTTTTATTTCATGGCCCCGTTCGGTTTGATCGGCGGATTGTTCATGGTGCTCATCCTGAAAAAATATCCCGACGTGATCGAAAAAACGTCCGGGCACTGACGGGCGCTGGCGATTTGTCACAACAAAATCTTTGACCCGCGCACACGCCTCTGTTTTGCTACGCCGCTACGGAAATGCCAGATTATTTTTATCCCCTCACGGTCGCGCTTTCCCTGGCGGCGGTCATTGCCGTTTATTTCTACAACAATCCCTTGCAACACTCGCGCTGGTTCATGATGCGCCGCTTCATCAACTGGCTGCCGCTGGGGATGACCTACGCCTTTTTGTGCATGGGCCGCTACAATCTCATCGTCGCCAAAGGCGCGCTCGGCACGCTGATGTCCAAGGAAGATTTGGGCATCATCTTCGGCATCGGCACTTGGGTTTACGCGTGCAGTTTTCTGGTCAACGGCCCGCTGATTGACAAATCGCTGGGCGGCAAACGCGGCATGTTGATTTCCGCTGTCGGCGTTTCATTGTCCAACATCGCCCTTGGCGTGCTGACCTGGTTGATCCTCGTCAAGCACATCAAAATCAATCTCGTCGCCAGTTTTTCGCTGCTCTACGCGCTCAACATGTATTTTCAAAGCTTCGGCTCGATGTCCATCATCAAGGTCAAAGCCTACTGGTTTCACGTGCGCGAACGCGGCGTCTTCGGCGCGATTTTCGGTGCGCTCATTTCCATCGGCGTTTATTTTGCATTCGACTGGGGCGGCTCCATCATCACGCTCACCAAAGTAAATGCCACCGGCATTTTGCATCAAATTTTTGCGGCGACAGAAAATAATGTTGACGCGACGTGGTCCGTTTTTTACGTGCCCGCCATCATCCTGATTTTCTGGACGCTCCTGGACTGGTGGCTCATCAAAGACTCGCCGGAAGAAGCCGGCTTTCCGCATCTTGACACGTGCGACGCGTCGTCCGGCCAGATGCACATCGAATTTTCCGTGGCCGATCTGCTCAAGAAAATTTTCACCAGCCGCCTCATGCTGCTGATCGCCTGCGTGGAACTCACCGGCGGCGTGTTCCGTTACAGCATCATGAACTGGTATTCCATTTTTTCCCTCGAAGTAAAGCAGAGTGGCGCGGAATTTTTTTCGCAACACTGGGGCTGGTTCACCTGCGTCTTCGGCATCTTCGGCGGATTTTCCGGCGGCCTGATCTCCGACAAATTATTTCAATCGCGCCGCGGGCCACCCACCGCGGTGTTGTGCGGCATCGTGCTCGTGGCGGCCGTGATCATGGCGGGCATTTTGTTCACCCAACCCACTTGGGTTGGCTGGCTGGCCCTCGTCATCGTCATGGCCTCCATCGGCATCACCTCGCTGATGTCCGGCACCGCCGCGACGGATTTCGGCGGACGCAAAGCCACCGCCACTTGCATGGGCATCGTCAACGGCTTCGCCTATCTCGGCAGCGCCATTCAATCCATCTGCCTCGGGTTTTTGATCACGCGCGAAGGCTGGCAAGCCTGGCCGCTCTTTGTCCTGCCGTTTGCGGTCATCGGCACCACCATTGCCGTAAAAATCTGGCACGATCTTCCCGAAGCGACGCGCCGTTACAATTCCGCGCAGAAAATAAATGCGGATGTCATCGCGCCGGTGGATGTTTAATTTGCAGTAAATTACTTCGAAAAAATTATTCGTAGCGCAGCGATTCAATCGGATCCAAGTTCGCCGCCTTCCACGCCGGATACGTTCCAAAAATAATTCCCACGACAGAACACATCGCCAGTCCGATGGCCACCCAGTCGAATGGAATCACCGGCGGCAGCTTCAAAACCAGTGCCAGCAGATTTCCGCCAAGAATTCCCAGCGCCACGCCCACCGCGCCGCCGACTTCGCAGAGCACGATCGCTTCCATGATGAATTGCACCATGATGTTGCGCTTCTTCGCGCCGATCGCGCGGCGGATGCCGATCTCGCGCGTCCGTTCCGTGACCGACACGAGCATGATGTTCATGATGCCCACGCCCGCCGCGAGCAGGGCGACGGCGCTGACCAGCATCACGCCGATGCGCACGGTGCGCGTGAATTTTTGAAACTGTTCGATCATGGAATTGTTCGAGGCGATTTCAAAATCGTCGTCCTTGCCCGGCGGCACTTTGCGGATGACGCGCATGATGCCGCGCACCTCCTCCAAGGTTGAATCGTAACTTTCCCGGCTGGGGGCCTGAACCAAAATATTCAAGCTGCGCCACCAGTGGCCATACCGGTTGAGGCAGGTGGTGACGGGCACGACGACGAAATTGTCCTGATCGCCGCCCATCGCGCCGCCTTTGCTTTCCAACGTGCCGACCACGGTGTAATTGATGCCATCAATTTTCACCGCTTCCCCGAGCGGCGAGCTGTTCGGAAAAATATTGGTGGCCAGCCCATAGCCCAGCACACAGACGTGACGCTCGCTGTCCACGTCGGCATCCATCAGCAGGCGGCCTTCGTCAAGATTCCAGTTGTGCGCGAGGAAGCTGCCGGGCGTTTCGCCGTAAAGCCGCACGGTGGGCGCGCTGGTTTTGTAGCGCGTGTCAATTTCGCCGGACCAGAAAACGGCTTCGATGCCGATGTTCGCGGGCACGGTGATTTTGTCCATCAGCCGTTTGCCGTCGCTGATGCTAATGTTTTTGCGCCGCCAATATTTTTCGTAATCGCCGGGCGACACGCCGATGAACGTGCCCGGAAATTTCCGCACCATGAATGTGTCGCTGCCAAGCATGGACAACTGCCGCTCAATGTTGCTTTGCAGCACGCGCATCGCCGTCATCACGACGATGATGGAAAACACGCCGACCAGCACGCCGAGCAGCGTCAACGCCGAGCGCAGTTTGTGCGCGGCAATCGCGCCCAAAGCCATCGTGCCGCTTTCGCGGGCTTCGGTGAAAATGGCGGTGAATTTTCTATTCATTGCGCAACGCATCCACGGGATTCATCCGCGCCGCACGCCACGCGGGAAAAAATCCGGACAGCACGCCGGTCAGCGCCGAGACGAGCAGTGAGAGACAGACGATGCCCGGCGACAGTTCTGCCGGCATTGCTTTTCGTAGCAGCCACGTCGTCGGCCACGCGATGAGCAGCGCGATGGTTCCGCCGATGAGGCAGATGCACGCGGCTTCGATTAAAAATTGCAACAGGATAGTGCGGTTCTTTGCGCCGATGGCTTTGCGCACGCCGATTTCCCGCGTCCGCTCCGCAACCGAGACAAACATGATGTTCATGATGCCGATGCCGCCGACGAAGAGCGACAGCCCGGTGATGAACAACCCGACCGCTTCGATGGTGCCAGCGACCTTGTGGAAAAAATCCAGAATCTGATCCTGCTGGTTGATCGAAAAATTGTCCGCGTCGCCCGGCGCAATGTGGCGCAAGCGCCGGAGGACCGTGCGCAATTCCTCGCGGGCATCGGCCAACTCGGGAACGCTGCGCGCCTTCACTTGGATTTCGTAGTCCGGCTTGGCCCAAAACGAGCGGGTGAACTGCGAGATGGGCACGATGATTTCGTTGTCCGTCCCGCCGCTGTCGCCGAACCCGCCTTGCTTGGCCAGCACGCCAACCACATGGAAATCATGGCCGCTCGCGGAGATGGTCGCGCCGACGGGCGATTCGCCTTGAAACAAATTCGTAGCCAGGTCGGAACCGAGAACGCACACGGGCCGCCCGCCATCGCATTCCGCGCCGGTGAGAAACCGCCCGTCCGCCAGCGTCAGGCCGCCGGTGATTTGAAATTGTTCCGTCGTGCCCAGCACGGGCGCGTCCGAAGTGCCGCGCTTTTTATATTTCACCGGCGTGTCATCCGAAGCGACGGGCGCGACGGCCACGGCCAATTTCATTTCGCGTAGCAAAGCGTTGGCCTCGTTGGCAGCGGTGGCGGACGGATTGCCAACGTCATCATCCGTTTGCATTTTCTGCTGCACCGTGTCCGCTTCGTCCAGCGTGATTTTTGGATTTTTCATGGCCTTCATCCATTCCTGCACGGAATTGATGAACCAGCCGAAGCGATCCACATAGAGCATGTCCGCGCCGATGGAAGAAACGCTGTTCATGAACGAACTGTTGAGTCCATGAATGGCCGTGCCCATCAGCGTGACGGTGACGATGCCGATGATGATGCCCAGCGTGGTGAGCACTGAACGCAGCTTGTTCGCGAGGATCGCGCTCCACGAAATCAGCAAACCTTCGCGCAGTTCGGTGAAAAAATTCATTCAGACAGAATTAACCGAATGGACAGAATTATTTCCGCTCTGGTGGTTCATGTTCAATTCTGAAAATTTTGTTAATCCTGTCTGATTATTTTTTAACCAATTCATCACTCGCGATCAAACCGTCGCGGATGCGGATGACGCGCTGCGCGTGCAACGCCACTTCCTCCTCGTGCGTGACCACGATGATGGTGTTGCCCTGGTCGGCCAGCAGTTGAAACAACGCCATGATTTCCGTGCCGGTTTTGGAATCCAAATTTCCGGTTGGCTCATCCGCGAGCAAAATGGAAGGCTTGTTCACCAACGCGCGCGCCACGGCCACGCGCTGGCGTTGCCCGCCGGAAAGTTCATTCGGCTTGTGATGCACGCGGTCGGCCAAGCCGACGCTCGTCAGCGCCGCGTGCGCCAACTGGCGACGTTCCTTGGCGGGAATGCCGGCGTAAACCAAGGGCAATTCCACATTGCGCAAGGCGTCGGAGCGCGGCAGCAGATTGAAGGTTTGAAAAATAAAACCGATTTCGCGGTTGCGGATTTCCGCGAGCGCATTGTCATTCATCTCGCTGACATGGCTGCCGTTCAGCTCATAAGTCCCGCCGGTCGGCGTGTCGAGACAACCAAGTAGATTCATCAGCGTGGATTTTCCCGAGCCCGAGGGACCCATGATGGCGACGTATTCGCCGCGCTGAATCTCAAGCGTCACTTCGCGCAGCGCGTGGACGGTCTCAGTGCCCATTTGGTAACGCCGCGAAATTTTCTGAAGACGGATCAGGCTCATCGGAAAATTAAAAATTAAAAATTAAAAACGCAAAAACGTCTCGCGCTGCAATCTCGTTTTCTAATTTTGCATTTTTCATTTTGAATTTGCCTCGGCCGCACCGGCCGCACCCTTCACGATTTTTTTGCCGTCATCCAGATCGTGGCTGATGGCATGATAACCGCCGATGACGATTTCATCGCCTTCCTTCAACCCATCGGTGATCTCCCAATAATTTTCGTCGCTGATGCCGATTTTCACCGGCACGGTTTTCACGTGGTCGCCGTCGACGACAAAGACCACGTCCACGGGTTTGTTTTTGTCATCTTTTTTGTCACCCTTCGCCGAATTGGTTTCGCCGCTAGTGGTTTCCGCCGCCGCGAGAGCATTGGTCGGCACCGAATTCGTTTTGGAATCGGTGGTGCCTTTTTTTGATTTCGGCTTGAGCGTCCGCGTCGTCACGCTGGCGATGGGTGCGGCGATGGCGTTTGTGCGCGTGCGGGTCTCAATCGTCGCATTGACCGACATGCCGGGCCGGAAGGAATCACCTTCAGCAATGCGGATGCGCACTTGGAATTGCGTCGCCGATTGTCCAGAAGACGCGCTGCTGCCGCTGCTCAACAGTGAGCTGGCGTTCAGTCCCTCGGAAGAATTGGCAACTTGGGTGACGACACCGGCAAATTTTTTGTCCTTGAACGAATCTACTTCGAGCTTCGCGTTTTGCCCGGCCTGCACGAGCACGATGTCCATTTCGCCAATGTCCACGCGCGCTTCCATCCGGCTCAGATCGGAAATGATCATGATGTCGGTGCCCGCGTTCTGGACGGTGCCGAGCACGCGCTCGCCGAGTTGCGAATTCAGCGTGGTGATCGTGCCATCCAGCGGCGCGACGATGGTGGTTTTGTTCAGCAAATCCTGCGCGTTCTCCACGTTGGCTTTGGCCACGTTGACTTGGTCGTCGGCACTTTCAACCTGCGCCTGCGCCACGTCTTTGGCGACTTTGAAGCCGATGTAGTCCGATTCCGAAAGCAGTTTGGTGTCGAACAACTGTTTGTTGCGCACGAAATCCGCCTCGGCTTTTTCAAGATTCGCCATGGCGGTGGTCTTTGCGGCGATGGATGATTCGTAACCCGCCTTGGCTTGATTCAAGCCGGCCAGATAAACGTCGGGATTTATTTTCAACAACAAATCGCCCTTGTGAACGAACTGGCCTTCTTTGACGGGCAGATCGGTGATTTCGCCGCTGACTTCCGGGCTGATGTGAACTTGCAGCACCGGATAAATTTTTCCGTTGGCAATGACGGTTTCCGTGATCGTGTGGCGCGCCACTTTTTCGGTCTGGACCGTCGCCGCCGGTTCCTTTTTGCGCAACGCGAAGAACATCGCCGCCGCCAGCACGAGCAAGCCAAGGCTGAGAAATAAAAATATTTTTTTGCGTCCCTTGCGCCGGGGTTTTGGCGCCGCAGCCGGTGACGGCAGAATGGGCGGAGTATTCACGCCGCGAGCCTGCCGCAACCTAACCGCATTGTCCAGCGCGGCAATTGCGGAGCCTAGGTCATTAATTGCCTAAACAAAAATCCCCGCCCCAACAAAAGAATCCGACGCGCGAAATAAAATTGGAATTCGGCTCGGACGTAAACAGCGAACGAACGGCTGAATTTTAGAAAAGAGAAATAATGAAAGCTAACTGAAATTGTCCCGAAACCGGGCAGTCGTTTTTTTCTGGACACGCTAAAAGCGTTTACCAAGGGCAAATAGCATTCCGCAGGCGGGTGATTAGCGACCCAAAGGCCACTTCGCGGATTTGTCCTTCGGTTCGGCACCGAAGTGGAAACTCGCTTCATCCTGATATCCAACAGGGATTTCCATTGCCTTTTTAAACTTGGCGAAGAAGTCGTGCAGGCGCGAGCCTTCAAGACCGGTGTGCGACCAGGACTTGGGCAATGTGGCGGCAGATTTATACATCATGGCTTCATTTAGCATCAGCGATGCCAGCTTTTTTTTGCGGGGGACAACACACTGATAATTCATTCTGCCGAAACTGCAATCACAATTATTAGTTTTTTTGAATTTTTTTCAAACGGTTAAAAATAGCCTCCAGCGGTTTCTGGCGTTCGCGCAGATCATTCAAAAACTTGACGGCCGAGGGAATTATAATTAAACTCGTTCCACAATGTTGAAAAACGTGAGCCAAGCTGTCATTCTGGTCGTCGCTGTAGTAGTAAGCGACGCCGTTGGCGCTTGTTGAACGAGACTTTAACAAGAACCCACGGCTGGAAACGGCTGTGGGTTTTTTGTTACCTTCAGTCGCGCCGCCACAACCAAGAAAATAGTATGAGCAAGACCATCGAAAAAAAGAAACCTGCCACTGCCAAAGCCAAGCCGCGCGCCGAAGTCGGCCCGGCGATGTTCGGGCGCGACATTTTTGTCGAAGCCTTGGAACGCGAGGGCGTCGAAGTCATTTTTGCATATCCCGGTGGCGCGAGCATGGAAATTCACCAGTCGCTCACGCACTCGAAGATTCGCACCATTCTTCCGCGCCACGAGCAGGGTGGCAGTTTCGCCGCCGAAGGTTACGCGCGCGTGACCGGCAAGGCCGGCGTGTGCATGGGCACGAGCGGTCCGGGCGCGACGAATCTCGTCACGGCCATCGCGGACGCTTTCATGGATTCCTGCCCGCTCATCGCGATCACCGGGCAGGTGACGCAGGCGATGATCGGCCGCGGCGCGTTTCAGGAAACCGACATGATTGGCGTAACGCTGCCCATCGTGAAGCATTCCTACTTGGTCACGGACATCAACGACATTCCGCGCATCGTCAAAGAAGCGTTTTACATCGCCCAATCCGGTCGCCCTGGTCCGGTCGTGATTGATTTTCCGAAAAATATTCAGCAAGCGAAAGCTCAGCCGGTCTGGCCCACGCTCGAAGAAATCAAAAAAGGTCTGCCGGGTTACACGCAACCGGACTTGAAGGCGGACGACATCGCGCTCAACGAAATCATCGGCCTGATCGAGAAGGCGGAACGGCCGGTCATTTATTGCGGCGGCGGCATCATCACCAGCGGCGCGGCGGCGGAGCTGAAAAAATTTGCCGAAGCGACGAACATTCCCGTGACGACCACGCTCATGGGCATCGGCGGTTTTCCCGAAACGCATCCGCTCTCGTTGCGCTGGCTCGGCATGCACGGCTCGGCTTCAGCCAACTGGGCGGTGAACGGCGAATACGAATATCGCAAATCGTTTAACGACCCGATGGTGAAGTTGAAAGACGGCGCGGATTTGTTGCTCGCGTTCGGCGTGCGTTTCGACGACCGCGTGACGGGCAAGTTCGAGGAATTTTGCAAGACCGGCACGATTGTCCACATTGACATTGATGCGTCGGAGCTGAACAAAAATCGCAAGGCAAATTTGCCGGTGGTCGGAGACATAAAGGACGCGCTCACGCGTTTGAACAAACTGGTCGCGAAACGTCCAATTCAAAAAAAGCACACCGCGTGGCTCGCGCAGATCGCCGAATGGCAGAAAAAAGCGCCGTTCGCTTATCGCATTACGCCCGAAATCGCCAATAGCGATCATATGATTGACCACATGCAAGGCAAGGAGAGTGAAGTGATTTTGCAGCAGATGGTCATCGAGACGCTTTACGACATGACCAAGGGCGAAGCTTACATTTCCACCGGCGTTGGCCAGCATCAGATGTGGGCTGGCCAATGGTATAAATATAAATACCCGCGCCAGTTCGTGACCAGCGGTGGTCTCGGCTCGATGGGCTACGGCTATCCCGCCGCGCTCGGCATGAAGGTTGCGCTGCCGGATAAACAGGTCATTGACATTGACGGCGACGGCTCGTTCCTGATGAACATCCAGGAACTCGCCACCGCGCACGTCGAAAAAATTGCCGCGAAAGCCATTATTCTGAACAACCAGCATCTCGGCATGGTCGTGCAGTGGGAAGATAATTTTTACGAAGGCAATCGCGGCCACACTTATCTCGGCGACCCGCAACATCGTCCGGAGATTTATCCCGACTACGTCCGCGTCTGCAATTCCTTCGGCGTGAAATGCGAGCGCGTGATGTTCAAAAAAGATTTGCGCGCCGCCATCCAGCGGATGCTCGACGCCGACGAACCTTACGTCCTCGACGTTGTCGTGCCCTACAGCACGCACGTCATCCCGTTCATTCCCGCCGGCAAGACCGTCGCGGACATGATCTGGAAGCCGTGATCGCAAATCGTTGAATCCGCAAGCCGGGTGAAATTTTTCACCCGGCTTTTTTTCGCGCTTGAAAAAAAACGCGCGCCCGGCAAGCTCGCATTGCGATTCGGAAAAATTATGCAGCCCCTCATCACCGCCGAGCATCATCAGCACCGGGAAACGACACACAAGCTCGCGCGCTTTGCCCTGTTCAGTTTCATCGTCACGTTCGTGCTCGCGCGTGTGTTTGTGTTTCTGATCATGTGCAAAGAAATGCCCAACCTGTATTTCTTCATGGGCCCAACGCACGTCCACCATTTGAACTACGGCATATTTTTGCTGGCCGGCGTGGCCGGGTTCAGCGTCTTTCGCCGGCCCACCGGCCGCGCGGCGGAAATCACCGCGCTGCTGTATGGCGTGGCGATGGGTTTGACGTTCGATGAGTTTGGGATGTGGCTGCATCTCGGCGGCAGCTACTGGCAGCGCGCGAGCGTGGATGGTGTAATTATAATTTCCGCGATGTTCGGCCTGCTCGCCTTCGCCCGCAACCTGCGGCGCTTCGAGCAAAAACATTTCTGGGGCTTCCTGATTTTGCTGGCGCTGTTGTTCGGTTTCGCGTCCGTCATCTACATCGCCGGCAACCGGCTCGGCGACTTGGTCGGACAACCGTTGCGCGATCTTGAATCGGCCTCGTCACCTTGAAAATCATGCCGGAAGATTCCTTCAAAGAATTTGTTTTGGATCAATTGCACGCGCTGCCGGAGCTTCGTGCCAAGGCGATGTTTGGCGCGCATGGATTATATGCCGCTGAAATTTTTTTCGGCATTCTCGCTGACGGAAAATTATTTTTCAAAACCGATGCGCCATCGCAACAAGATTTTGTCGCCCGCGGCATGGAGCCCTTCACTTACGAGCTGAAGGGCCGGCGGATGACGATGGCGTATCACGAAGTGCCGCCGGATGTTTTGGAAAATTCACCGGAACTCACTGCGTGGGCGCGGCGCGCGATTCAACTGGCCGCTGCAGCGAAGAAAGCCAAAAAATTGCCGGCGAAAAGCAAAAAGAAAAACGCCGGCCGTTGAATTTTCAACGGCCGGCGCAGTAAGACTCAAATCGTTTTTTACTCCGTGATTTTTTTCTTCGTGAACGTGTGCGTCGCGTGGCCGAAGAAAACCTCGGCACATTCCATCACCGTTTCCGACAGCGTCGGATGGGGATGCACCGTGAGCGCAATGTCCTCCGCCGTCGCGCCCATCTCCATCGCCAGCGTGGCTTCGGCGATGAGTTCGCCCGCGCCGGCACCGCAAATACCCACGCCCAGCAAGCGATTCGTTTCCGGATCGACCAGCATCTTCGTCACGCCGTCCGTGCGGTCAAAGGACAGGGCGCGGCCGGACGCCGACCACGGAAATTTTGCGACCTGATAATTAAGACCTTTTTCCTTGGCCTCGGCTTCCGTCAAACCGCACCACGCGAGTTCGGGATCGGTGAACACGACTGCGGGAATGATGACATTTTCAAAAACCGTTTCTTCGCCGTTGATATTTTCCACCGCGATGCGCGCTTCCTTGTGCGCCTTGTGCGCGAGCAAAATGCCGCCCGCGATATCGCCGATGGCGTAAATGCTCGGGTCGTTCGTCAATTGATGAGGATTCACTTTGACGAAGCCTTTTTCGTCCAGCTCGACCTTGGTGTTTTCCAAGCCCAGGTCGGCGCTGTTCGGCACGCGGCCAACGGAAACCAAAACGCGGTCATAAAGTTCCGTGAGTTTTTCGCCGTTGTATTCCGATTCCACTTTGATCTGCTTGCCGACGGTGGACATTTTGGTCACGCGCGCCTTGAGCCGGATTTCCTTGAAAGATTTTTTCGCATTTGCCACGACGGGACGCGCGAGGTCGGCATCCGCCGCCGCCAGAATGCTGTCGAGCGCCTCGACCACGGTGACTTTGCTGCCGAGCGCGGAATAAACAAAACCCAGTTCCATGCCGATGTAACCGCCACCGACGACGAGCAGATTTTCGGGAATGTCCTCGATTTCCAAGGCGCCGGTGGAAGTCATCACGCGCGGATTGCCGAGGTCAAACGCCTTCGGCATCGCCGCCAGCGAACCAACCGCGAGAATCGCCTTGTCGTATTCAACAAATTGCTGGCCGCTTTCGGTTTCGACGCGCAATTTATTCGAGCCTTCAAAATACGCGCGGCCTTGGATGACCTGCACGCCGCGCATTTTCGCGAGCGTCGCCACGCCGCCGGCGAGTTTATCGATGACGGAGTCCTTCCACGTCCGCATTTTGTTCACGTCCACGCTCGGCTCCGCGAACGTGATGCCGCGATGCGCCGACTCGCGCGCGTTGACGATTTGATGCGTCGCATACAGCAGCGCTTTCGACGGGATGCAGCCGCGATTCAAGCACACGCCGCCGAGCCGCTTTTCGCGTTCGATGAGAATGACTTTTTTGCCCAAATCAGCCGCGTAAAAAGCCGCCGCGTAACCGCCGGGACCGGCACCGACAACAACAATTTCCGTTTTGATCGAGTCCATTTTTCTTTAAATTTTTACCGCGTCTTCGCTGAAATTTTCAAACGCCTTCAACAAATCCACCGTGAACCGCGCCGCGCTGCCGCCGTCAATCACGCGATGATCGTAGCTCAACGCCATCGGCGTCAGCAGACGCACCTCGACTTTGCCGTCGCGCACCACCGGCTTGAGCGCGCCGCGGCCGAGGCCGAGGATCGCGACTTCCGGCAGATTTATGATCGGCGTGAAATGCGCGCCACCAATCGCGCCTTGATTCGAAATCGTGAACGTGCCGCCCTTCATTTCGTCGGCGGAAATTTTCCGGTCGCGCGCGCGCGCCGCGAGCAATTCCAATTCTTTCGCGAGATCGAACAAGGATTTTTTATCCACGTCGCGGATCACCGGCACCATCAAGCCTTGATCCGTGTCCACCGCGATGCCGAGGTGGACGTATTCTTTCAAAATGATTTCACCCGCCACTTCATCGAGGCTGGAATTGAAGATGGAATGTTTCTTCAACGTCTCGGCGACCGCTTTCAAGACGAACGGTGTGAGTGTGAGCTTGACGCCTTGCTTTTCGTAATCGGCCGCAAATTTTTTCCGTAACTCGCCGAGTTTTGTAAAATCAATGTCATCAAATTGCGTGACGCGCGCGACCGAACTCCAGCTTTCCGACATGCGCCGCGCGATCACTTTGCGCAACGGCGTGACCGGCTTCTTCAGAATCGGTCCCCACTGCGAAAAATCGATTGGCACCGCCGCCGGTCTGGCCGGAGCCGGCGCCGATGCTGCTGCAGCCGCCGGTTTGGCTGCTGCTTTCATCAAGCGTTGGATGTAAGCGCGCACGTCCTCGGCAAGAATTCGTCCGCCATGGCCGCTCCCTTTGATCTTGCCGAGATGAATGCCAAATTCGCGCGCCGCTTTGCGGATGGAAGGCGAAGCCGCGATGGCCGTGTCAGGAATTTCTTCTTCGATGTCCGGCGTTTCATCCGCGACCGCTTCCGGTTCCGGTTCCGGGGCGGCTTGGGCGACCACTTTTTTCGCCGCCGATTTGGGCGCGGCGGCTGGGGCGGGCGTTGCGGCCGCCGGTGCATCGCCGCCGACCGACAAAATCTTTTGGCCTGCGCTGATGCGATCGCCGGCCTTCACATAAACCTTGGTCACGACGCCCGCCGCCGTGGAGGGAATCGAGGCGACGGCTTTTTCGTTTTCCAATTCCATGATGGCTTGGTCTTTTGCGATCGTGTCGCCCTCTTTCACGAAGAGGTTGACCACCACGCCGGAATCCGCGCCTTCGCCCAATTTGGGAAGTTTTACATCCATAAATTTGAATTCATAGTCTGGCCCAACTTGGATTAGTTTTCCAGAAAATAAATTTTACTCGGCGGTTGGCCCAGCAAATCAATGGTTGAACTGAAGTTGTTTGCTCACCTTCGCCAGCCGCTTTTCCCAATCGCCCTTATGCGCCAGCGGGTCGGCATCCGTGCCCCAAAGTTTTTTCACCATCTCGCGCTGCGGCACGAACGGACATTTCGCCTTCGGATTTTTATGCGCGTCGTCCAGCTGGCGCAGCGCCAGTTGCGCACCGGTTATCAACGAACTTATATTGCATTTTTCACGCAGAAATTTATCGGCTGCATCCAGCGCGCCCCAACGCTCTTCGTCGGTTTTGCCCCAGAGTGTCGGTTGCGTGTCGAGCCGTTCAAGATTCCACATCGCGATGCGGATTTGCCGCACCGGCCGGAATTGTCCGGCCATGATGCCGCGAAAAATTTCCTCGAGTTGTGCATTAATGACAGAGTTCTGAAACTGCGCGTGTTGAAAGCGATAACTGCCACCGACCTCGCTGAAATCTTCGAAGCGAATCGTAAGGCTGATCTCCCGTGCTTGCATCTGCTCGCGGCGCAACTGCCCGGTCAGCCGCGTCGCCTCGCTCAACGCGAACGTCAGCGCCGCCTCGTGATCCGGCTCATCGTAGGGCAGGGTGGTGTTGCTGGAAATCGTCGTGCGATCCTTCACTTCAAGCAGCAACGGCTCGTTCCACATTCCGTTTGAGAACAGCCAGAACTGCTGACCCCAAATTCCAAATTTTTGTTTCAACAACGGCGACGGCAATTTCGCGACATGTCCAAACGTCAGCGCGCCGAGCGCCGCGAGCGAGCGTTGACGATTTTTGCCGATGCCGGAAAGTTCGCGCACTAAGCGATCCTGCAAAAAATCTTTTTCCTCGCCGGGTTTGATTTCGAGAAAGCCCGGCTTGGCCGCGTCCGTCGCCAGCTTGGCGAGCCGCGAGGAATTGGCGAGTCCGGCCGATACGGGGATTTCCACTTCGCGCGAAATGCGTTCGCAGATTTCGCCCACATATTTTTCCGGCGTCGTGTTGCGCCAGACCACGCTGTCCATCGTCGTGAAATCAAGAAAACCTTCGTCAATCGAAACCGGCACGAGCATCGGCGAATATTCTTCCAGCACGCGGAACATTTTTTGCGAGATATCGCGATAGGCGTCGTAATGCGGCCGGCACAATACGCCGCGCGGGCAAATCCGCTTCGCCTCGAAACACGCCATGCCCGTCTTGACGCCAAATTTTTTCGCCGCGCGGTTCGCCGCGATGACGATGCCGTCGCCGCGCCGCCCGCCGCCCACCCACACGGCGCGGCCCTGCAATTTTTTGTCGAGCGCGATTTCGCAGCTCGCAAAAAAACTATCGCCATCTACGTGGAGAATCCGGTTTTTCAAGTCAGCCGACATTACGCTGTCCTCCGTCGCCGCGCCACGTTGAGTTGTTCACAACGGCAGGCAACGCGAAGAGTTTGCCGGACGCGCACGGACAACGGCTGTCCAACCGGAAAACAAAAAAACGGCGCGGAAAAAATTCCGCGCCGTTCGTGATTCAATTGCCGACTAGGTCAAAACAATCTTGTCGCCCTCTTTCAAGGTGACGATGGCTTTTTTCCAGTTCGACGCGCGGCCCGCCTGGGCGGTGCGTTTGCGGCGGTCTTTGCCGCGCACGTTGAGCGTGTTCACGCGGACGACTTTGACCTTGAACAGTTCCTGCACGGCCTGCCGGATTTCCGGCTTGGTCGCGAGGCGGTCGGCCACGATGGTGTATTGGTTATACTTCTCGCTCTGGCGCGTGCCTTTTTCCGTCAGGCGGACGGTCTTGATGATTTCGAAAGCGTTCATGTTATTCCTTGTTCAAACGGGCTTCGACAGTTTCAAACGCGCTCTTGGTGAAGAGCAGTTTGTCCGGGCGCAACACGTCGTAAGTGTTCAGTGAATCGCCGGTGGTGAGCGTGACGCCGACGACGTTGCGCGCCGCGAGCGAAAGATTTTTTTCCGCGCCGTTGGAAACGACCAGCGTGGTGCCGGTCAGGTCCAGAGCGGAAATCACCTTGACGAATTCCTTGGTTTTGGATGAAGCGAGCTTCAAGTCGTCCACGACCACCACGTCGCCGGCCTTGAGCCGGGCGCTCAGAGCTTTGCGCAACGCGAGGCCGCGGGTTTTCTTGGAGATTTTCTTCGTGAAATCACGCGGCTTCGGACCGAACACGACACCGCCACCCGCCCACAAGGGCGAACGGACGGAGCCGGCGCGGGCGCGACCGGTGCCTTTTTGCTTCCACGGTTTCTTGTTGGAACCCTGGACTTCACCGGCGGTCTTGGTGCAAGCCGTGCCGCTGCGCTGCGCCGCGTTGTAAGCGACGACCGCATCGTGAACCGCCTGCGAACCTTTTCCGTTTTCGATCATCTCGAATTTCACTTCGAGTTCGCCCGAGTCTTTTCCTGCGATATTTTTAATGGCAATTTTCATGGCCTAATTATTTCTTGGCGGGAGCGGCGGCAGCTTTGGCTGCTTTGGCATCCGCTTTTTTCTTGGAGATGGAGGCGTTCACCGGCGGCTTCCAGCCTTTTGGACGTTTCTTGGATTCGCGAATGACGACGTAATCGCCTTCGGCTCCGGGGATGGAACCTTTGATCAGCAAAATATTATCCGCCTCGTGAACCTGGATCACTTCGAGGTTCTGCGTGGTGCGTGTGTCCTGGCCCATGTGACCGGGCATCCTCATGCCGCGCATGACCGTGCCGGGAAACAGACGCTGACCGATCGCGCCCGAGCGGCGATGCCAGCCTTTGGCACCGTGCGTCGAATCACCGCCGGCAAAACGATGGCGTTTCACCACGCCTTCGAAACCGCGGCCCTTGGTGACGCCGATCGCATCAATGAAATCGCCCACGGCGAAAACATTTGCGCCGATGACATCACCCGGTTTCACGTCCTTGGAGAAATCACGAAACTCGCGGATGCGTTTGACCGCCGCGCCGTTGTGTTTCTTGACATGACCGAGCAGGGCCTTGGTGAGGCGCTGTTCTTTTTGGTCGTCGAAGCCGAGTTGCACGGCGTTGTAGCCGTCCTTGCCCGCCTGCGTTTTGACCTGCAACACGCGGTTGGGACCGGCGAGCACGACCGTGACGGCCGCGACTTTGCCATTCGCATCATAGACGCGCGTGTGGCCGAGTTTTTTTCCTAAAATTCCTAGTGGCATGGGGTTCTCCTTGAATCAAATTTTGATGGTGATGTCCACGCCGGCGGGCAAATTGAGTTTCTTCAATTCGTCCACGGTCTTGGCGGTCGGCTCGAGAATGTCGATCAGCCGCTTGTGGGTGCGTTGTTCAAAAGTCTCCTGGGACTTTTTGTCCGAGTGCGGGGAACGCTGCACAGTGAAGCGCTCAATCCGGGTCGGCAAGGGGATGGGACCGGCGACGCGCGCGCCAGTGCGTTTGACAGTGTCAGCAATTTCGCGTGCCGACTGGTCTATGACTCGGAAGTCATAAGCCTTGAGACGAATACGAATACGTTGGGCCATACAAAGAACAATTGTCTGTTAATGGTTAACTAAATGCCCGCTCTTGAAAATCAAAAGCGGGCGAGAAAAATATCAGTCGCACCAAAATGTGCAACCAATTAATTAAAAAATTTTACGATGCGCTTTGGCTCACGGCGCATTCGTGCTGATGCTCAATGGCAAACCGCTGGCGGGCGTGGACACATCGATCGGCGCGCCGGCGTTAAGCTGGCTGAGCACGGCGCTGGTCAAATCGTTGTCCGCGCTGACATAGACCACCGCCTCCACGCTCGCGGCATTGACGACGAGGCTGTAATTGCCGGCCTTCGCTTTATCGGTGACCGCCTTCTGAATCTCGCTGACGAGATTCCCGCTCATGCGCTGGCTTTGATCCGTGAGCTGCGCCTCGGCCTGCCGCTGAAACTGTTCGATGGCCGCTTTGGAAGTATTGATTTCCTTAGCCTTGTCGGCGGCGTCGGATTTGCGCTTGTCGCGCTCGTCGGCAGAGATGGCCTGGTCATTCGCCTGGTCGAGCAACGACTTATAATCGGTCTGCGCCTTTTCCAAACCGTTGGCCATGTCTTTGATCTCCTTGGCCAGCTCAGTCTTGCGGTTTTCCAGCGCCGCCTGCGCCTGCTTGGTTTTCCAGTAGCCGTTGAACAGTTTTTTCATGTCCACACTGGCAACTTTGTTTTGGGCAACGGCCGAAACCGTGCCAACCGCGATGATCAAAACGGCAAAAACAGTTAAACGCAAATTTTTCATGGGCAGAAATGAAAGCAGAATTTTTTGGTGATGCCAGCAGAAAATGCCGGCGGTTTTTGGTTAATGGAATCGGAAAAAGCGAGCTTTGTTCGTCGGGTTGAATTTGAACGTGAACACGCCATTGGTCAGGACCGATGTCTGCGACACCAGCGACCAACTGTTGCCAATCAGATTGGTGGTGGTTTCCAGACTGAGATTGTTGGTGTTCATGTCGCCAATCGGCGGCACCGTCACGAGAAAATTCGTGCCGGACAGCTGCGCGTTCAACGTCGTCGTCGTCAGCACAATTTTGGCGAGGAACGCATCGTTCGTGCCGTTCATGGTTTTTTGCCGGGCGTTGAACGTGGGGAAATTGGTCGAGAGCGTCTGCCCGACGATGTAGGCATTGTCCGCCGCATCCACGGCGATGCTGTAACCGTAATCATTCTGGTAGCCGCCGAGGTAACCGGCATACAACAGACCCGACCAGTCCGCTTTGATCGCGGCCACGAAGACATCGTCACCGCCAAAATTCGTGGCGCACAACGAACCGAAAATATTTCTCGTGACGGGAAAATTGGTTGAAGAAGTCGTGCCGACGATGAATATGTTGCCGGTCACCGGATTGATTTGCAGATCGTAGCCAAAATCCGTTTGCAGTCCGCCGAAAACGGCGGAATGCAAAATGGCCGTGCCTGCGGGATTGATTTCCGTGACAAAAACATTCGTGGTCAGATAGCCGTTCAAATTGTTGGTGAGATAATTTACAAATCCGGCCGTGTTCGGAAAATTTGTCGAGGCCGTTGATCCGATGACATAAGCATTGCCGGCGCTGTCGCCCACGACGCGCGCGGCGACGTCATAATTGGAGCTGCCCAAAAAGGTCGAGTAAACCACGCCCGCGCAATTCGGCGTGAACTTGGTCACGAACCCGTCGAAATTGAGGCTCGCGTTCGTGGTGCCATTCAGGTTTTTGTAACCGGGCAGGGGGTTGGTCGTGGGGAAATTGGTGGAACTGGTCGCGCCCGCGACGTAAACAAAATTGTTCGCGTCCACCGCGATGCCGCCGCCCACGTCCAAATTCGTTCCGCCCAGATACGAGCAGTAATTCAACTGGGTGCCGCCCGGCGAAAATTCCGCGACGAAGGCGTTGCCGCTGGTGAGGATGTAATCCGAACTGGCGCATTTCAAAACGGATTGATACGCATTCGAAGTGACCGGCAGGTTCGTGGAAGTGGTGCGTCCGGTGATGTAAGCATCGCCGCTGGAATCCAAAGCGATGGTCGTGGCTTGGTCGTTGCCGCCGCCGCCAAAATACGTCGAGTAAACCAGCGCGGAACCATCGGCGCTCAGCTCGGCCACAAATGCGTCGTTGTGATAACCATATTGGTGGCCGTTGATCATGATGTTGGTGCCGCTGATTTTGGGATACAGCGCGTTCTTGACCGGAAAATTCGTGGAGTCGGTAACACCCGCCACAAAGGCGTGGCCAGCGGCATCCACGGCCAGTCCCACCGCGGCGTCATCGCCGCTGCCACCGAGAAAAGTGAAGTAACTCAAGTTCGTGCCGAGATTGTCAAATTTGGCCACGAACGCATCGCCGTCCAACGTCCCGCCGGCATTCGTGGGATAAACGCCGGTGACATTCGTCAGAAATTTTGCCGAGAGGGTTTCGCCGGCCACGTAAACATTGCCGCTGGGATCCAATTTCACCGACCACGCGGTGTCGCCGGATGCGCCGCCAAAAAAAGTCGAGTAGCTCAGCACGGGATCAATCACCAGCGGTTGGGAATGATCGTAAGCGCCGACATTAAAAACGACGGTTTGATCCGCCAAAATTTTGTAGCCGCCGGTGATGGTCTGGCGGCTGCCGTTGATGACCTGGTAAATCAACGGTTGCGGCTGGCGGATTTCGGCACCCGCGAGCGAAATCACCAGTTCGCCCTGCGGGCTGACTTGCAATTTTTCCGCGCCGCTAAAACGCATCGCCACGGCAGCGGGATCCGCCCCGGCGGCAAAACCAAAATCATATTCGAGCTGGTCTTGGTTGCCGTAGAAAACGACGTCCACACCGGGATAAATTTTTTCCACGCGCACTTTCGCAAAGGTCGGCACGCGGGTGCGCCACTGCGCGGAATCGCTGCCGAGGAGATAATTTATTTTGCCGGCCTGCTCGGTGTCGCCATGGATTTGCGCGGCGGGGCTGGCGCCGACAAACTGCATCTGCAACTGGCTGATCTGGCCGGGAGCCCGGCGCAAATTCATGGTCAGGCCGCGTGCGGAAACGGTGCATTGCGCGTCGGCCGTGCGGGCGAGAAAAGCGGTGCGGTCGGCCGTGATGCCTTGACCAGCTTCAAAAAACAGCGGCAGTTTTCCCATCGGCGAAACCGTTTGCGCCGAGCCGGACAAGCTCAGGGCGGCCAGACAGCCGAGCGCCGCCAATATTGGTTTGATACTTAGTTTCATCTTAAAATCCATGGGTGTAGCCGACGCCGAATTGGAACTGGCCGGAGCTGCTGTTGTAAGAATCATGCGTGATGGGAATGCCGTAATCCAAACGCAACGGACCGAGATGCGGGATGTTTAAACGAATGCCCAAACCCCAGTTGTCGTCAAAATTGCTGGAGAAAGAATACGCATCGGATCCGCCCACCGCGCCGATGTCGTAAAACATGGCGAAGCGCAGGCTGACGCCGCCTTCCTTTTCAATGATGGGAATGCTGTATTCCAGCGAACCATACCAGTAATTGTCGCCGCCAACCGGTTCATTGGGCATGAACGGATTGACGCCGTAATACGGATCGCGCGGCGCAATGTTGCGAAACTTGTAACCGCGCAACGTATAAAGACCGCCGAGATAATAACGGTCATAGAACGGCACGTCGCCGCCGTCGATGCTGTCGGCAATGCCGCCGGCACCCACGACTTCCAGCACGTGGCCTTTGAGGAAACCGGGAAAATACCACGCGGTGTGCAGCTCCACCTTGTAAAAATCCTTGTCGCCCGCGCTTAATTCGGTGGTCAATTCCGTGCGCTGCCCGTGGTTGGGCAACTGCACGCTGTTGCGCGTGTCGTAAGCCAGCGAGGCGCCGAAGCGTTGATAAAAATGGTCGCCGGTTTCATTCAAAATATCCTGCGGCACATTGCCGGGAACAGTCGTCGAACCGCTGCCGCTGCCGCCAAGGCCGGGCACGCCGGAACCAGGAACGGAATAAGTATCCTGCCAGCCGTTGTTCAAATTGATGCCGACATCTTCAATGCCGTAGCTGACGCTGCCGATGAGAAAATCACTTCCCAGCGCGCGCGTCAAACTGACCTTCGCGCCGGTGCGCGTCTCGTCGTAAATGTTGTTCGGACTTTCAAAATCCAACTCGTGACGGTAAAGGTCCACGCCCAGCGAAAGCTTGCGGTTCAGAAACCACGGCTCTTCGAACGTCAGTTCGTAATCCTGCCGCTGCGTGCCGAGCTGCACTTTCAACATGATTTTCTGCCCGGCCCCGGTGAAATAGGGCGGGTGAAACAAATCAAAATTGCCCTGCGAAACTTCGGCGTAGCCGACGAGCGAATCCACGGAACTGAACCCGGCACCGACGGTGAAGTTGCCGGTGTTTTGTTCCTCGACGTTGACGATGAGATTTTTCTGGCCGGCTATGGGCGGATCGGTCGCTTCGGGACGCAAATCCACTTTGCTGAAATATTGCAGACCTTCGAGGCGCTGCTTGCTGATTTTCACGCGCACCATGTCCAGCACGTCGCCCGGCGAAATCGCCAGTTCGCGCCGCAGCACTTTGTCCTTGGTCTTGAGGTTGCCGCGGATCTCGATTTTCTGGACGTAAGATTTCTGGGTGTCGTCAATCTGATATTCCAGATCCATCGTGCCGTTTTCCACATTCGGCACTTTCAATACGCGCAAGGCCTGGCCCTGCGAAATGTCCACGTAGCCTCGGCTCCCGTAAAAGTCTTCGACCAGGTCGGTGTCCTTGGTGAGGCCGTCCGGCGTGAACGTGTCGCCGACGTCCATCGGCAAACCGTTGGGGCCGAGCTTGCCTTTTTCATGCTGAAAATCATGGATGGCGCGCAGGCCCTTGACGATCTCCGCGTCGGTGAAAATTTTGCTGCCGGTGATTTTCACGCCGCCGACCTTGTATTGCTTGCCTTCGTAAACCACGTAATTGATGGTCATCACGTTGGTGGAAGGCCGCTCGATTTTCACGTCCTTGATTTCAAAATCAAGGTAGCCGTGGCTCCGGTAAAAATCGCTTAGCCGGTCGCGGTCGCCGTCGAAATCATCCTCTTGAAAATAACCGCTGCCGGTGATCCACGAGAACGCCCAGCGCCGGCGCACCTTCAGTTCGCCGCGCAATTCCTTTTGCGGAAACGCGGTCGCGCCGATGAAATTGACGTTCGTGATCTTGACCTTGGGCGTTTCCTGGATCTGAAACGTGACCGTGCCGTGGCCGGTGGTCTCCTCGATGTTCAGGACGTATTTGACCTGCGAATCCGCGTAGCCGTATTTTTCATACAGCTTTTTCATCTCCTGCACGTCGGCGAATAATTTTTGTTCGTCCAGCGGATCGCCCACCTTGACCGTGACTTTTTTCTTCAGCTTGTTGTCGCTGAGCTTGACGTTGCCCTCGATTTTGATGGCCGTGATGCGCGGGCGCGCCTGGACGAGATAGGTCAGCACCACGCCGCCGTCGTCGGCCGGCGTCACCGCGACGCGGATGTTGTAAAACTGGCCGGTGTCGTAGAGCAGATGGACATCATCCTGGGTCAGGCCGGGCAGATAGGTCGCGCCGGTCTTGAGCTTGATGTTGGAGCGGATGAAGTCCTCGCTGACGGACGCCGGTCCGACGAACTTGATCTCCACCCGGTCAATTTTTGGTCCCGCGCTCTGGGCCCACGCGGCGGTCGCGCAGCCCAGCAGCATGGAAACACCCAAGGGTCTAATGATTGATTTCATTGTTTAACTAACGCTGCACATCTTCATCGCTAAATTTTGCCGCGCTTTCAAAGCGCGTGTATGGTTTCAAGAATGTCAGGTTCACATCGCCCGTCGGCCCGTTGCGCTGCTTGGCGATCAAAAAATTCACCGGCACGCCGATGCTTTCATCCGGCGCCGCCCCGTCTTCGTCATCGCCGGCGTTCGGCTTGTAAAGCAGACCCACCAGGTCCGCATCCTGTTCAATCGAACCCGATTCGCGCAAGTCGCTCAACCGCGGTTTGCGGCTCTTGTCTTTCTCCAGTTCGCGGTTCAACTGCGACAGCACGATCACCGGCACTTTCAGTTCCTTGGCCAGCGCCTTGACGCCGCTGGAAATATCGGCGATTTCCTGCTGCCGATTATCTTGAGAACGTCGCGCAGTAGAATTTAGAAGCTGCAAATAGTCAATGACAAACAGCTTGATGCCGTGCTGCTGGTGCATCCGCCGCGCCCGCGCCCGCAGCTCCACAATCGAAAGCCCCGCCGTGTCGTCAATGTAAAGCGGCGCGCCCGCCAAACGCCCCGACGCGCTCATCAATTTTGGAAAATCCGACTCGCTCATGAATCCGTCACGGATGCTCCGCATGTTCACGCGCGCAATCGAGCACAACATGCGCAGCACGAGCGATTCCGAACTCATTTCCAGACTGAAAACGCCGACCGGATGTTTGAGTTCCAGCGCGATGTGCTCCGCGATGTTCATCGCCAGCGACGTTTTGCCCATCGACGGCCGCGCCGCGATCACGATCATTTCGCCGCCGTGCAGACCGTCCGTCATTTTGTCCATGTCGGCAAAACCCGTGGACATCCCGCTCAACTCGCCCTTGCGGTTGAAAAAATTTTCGATCGTGACCAGCGCCTTGTTCACCAGAACTTTCACGCTGGCGATTTCCGACTGCGCCCGCGACTCGTTCACGCGCAGCACCGACGTTTCCACCTCGTCGAGCAGCGCATCCACGTCACCTTCGTAATCATAAATGCGCCCGACCACGCCCGTGCACGTCTGGATCATCCGCCGCAGCAGATGTTTTTCGCGGACGATGCCGAGGTAATAACTCAAGTTCGCCGCGCTCGGCACCGCGTCCTGCAATTGCGACAGATACGGAATTCCGCCGACCTGTTCGAGCAACTGCTGGTCTTTCAAGCGTTGCTGCACCGTGATGAGATCGATCGGCTCGCGCGCGTTGGACATTTCCGACAGCACCGAATAAATCGTCTGGTGCCGCAGATCGTAAAACGCCGCCTGCTCCTCGGTCTTGAAAGTTTTGATGCATTCCGGCACGCAATCGTTCGGCGAAATCAGGCAGCACCCCAGCACGCCCATTTCCGCCTCCAGCGAATGCGGCGGCAGGCGGTCAACGGTGGAGCGGGCGTCCGTGCGCGCTGGTTTTTGGCGGCGCGCCTTCTTTAAATCCGCCGCCGCGCCCGCCGTGTCTGAAACTGAATCAATCATGGCGACCAGAATCGCCGTTGCAAAAATGGCGGCAAGCCAAAGTTGTTTTTCTTTTTCACAAAGTTATTCGCACGGGCGTTAAAAATTAAAAAGCCGCCCTCAATCGAAGGCGGCTTGCGCAAAAAATTATCCGTGAATTATTTTGTCGGGGTCGGAACCGGCGTGGGCGTGGCCGCCGCATGTTCCGGATCATGCTCCACATGGCTGGCGCTGATCCACGCGCGCAATTTGTCCGGGCTGCTCTTGTAAAGATTGCGCGCGATGACATCCAGATACTTCACCTGTTTCTTGCCGTCCCGCGCGAGCCGGGCGATGGCGGCGGTGCTCAAAACGCCTTGTTCGCGGTTTTCTTCATGCGTCTCCTTGACCGTGCCGATGGCGGCCACTTGCGCCTGCAAGTCCGCCACGAAGGTCGCCGGCAGCGCGTGATCCGTGAAGTGCGCCACCCGCGCGGCCTTCGCCGCCACCGTCGCCGCATCGTCACCGGCGGCGGGAGCCAGTTGGGCCAGATAAGCGTTGGCCGTCGCCAGCACCTCCCCTGGATTGTAATGGTGCGGCGGCGCGAACAGATCATCGAACCCCGGCACATCCTGCGCGATGGCGCTGGCGGTGTGCGCGATATTTTTCAGATCCGCGTCGAGGGCCAGGACCAGCGCGGTTTGCGCCGTCACCTTGCCGCTTTTTTGCGTGGCCCCGGCCGTGACCAGTTGGCTGCTGATGCTGCCGAGGTTGGCGTAATACGTCGCGCCTTTGCTCCCGGCGGGAATATCCGTCTGGTTGCCCTTCCAAAAAACGAGGGCGCGGTTGAACATGTCGGATTCACGAACGATTCTAGCTTCCATTTTGAACTCCTGGTTGTGTTTGCAGTTTGGCAGGCGGAAACAACAGTCCCTTTGCCTCAAAGGGCCTCCGTCTGGTGTCGGGAAAATAATTGCCGGGGCCGCGAAAAAATTGCAACCCGGAATTTTTGAAAATGATTCAAATGATTTTGCGTGGCGATTTTTTTTTCTGCGCCTTGATTTTTCATTGAAACTACCGCTTTGCAATCGCCCTCTCGTTCGCTAATCTCACCGCGTCACTCGCCCATGCACCCACTGGAAACTTATCTCGCGGAAATCGGCACGTTGCGCGGCGCAACGAAGGAAACCTCGGGCTATCCGGCGCTGGCCAATCTCCTCAATGCCGTCGGCCAAACGCTCAAACCCAAAGTCAAGTGCCTCATCCATCCCAAGAACAGTGGCGCGGGCATTCCGGACGGCGGTCTGTTCCTGCCCGAACAGTTGAAAAACCGGAGCGATGAAGAATCCTTCCTTGACCAGAAGCCAGCGCGCGGCGTCATCGAGGTCAAATCCACGGCGGATGAAATTGACGCGCTTGCCCAGACGCCCCAAGTCGAAAAGTATCTCGCGCACTACGGACTCATACTGCTGACGAACTACCGCAGCTTCCTGCTCCTGAAACGCGGCGACAACGGCAAACCCATCCATCTGGAATCTTTCCAGCTTGCGTCGGATGAAAAATCTTTTTGGATGGTTGCCTCTCAACCGCGCAAGGCCGCAACCGAACTGGGCGAACGCTTTCTGGAATACCTCAAGCGCGTGATGCTGCACAACGCGCCGTTGAACAATCCCAAGGACGTGGCCTTTTTCCTCGCTTCGTATGCGCGCGACGCCCGCGCCCGCGTGGAAACCGCCGGTGATCTGCCCGCCCTCAACGCCGTGCGCAGCGCGTTGGAAGAAGCGCTCGGCATGAAGTTCGAGGCCGAGAAGGGCGAACATTTCTTCCGCTCCACGCTCGTGCAGACTTTATTTTACGGCGTGTTCTCCGCGTGGGTGCTCTGGCACAAGGAAAAGCCGCAACGCAAAAATGATTTTGATTGGAAAATGGCCGCATGGACGTTGCACGTCCCGATGATTAAGGCGTTGTTTGATCAAGTCGCCACGCCGACCAAGCTCGGCCCGCTCGGACTCGTGGAAGTTCTCGACTGGACGGCGAACGCGCTAAACCGTGTGGAACGCCCCGCGTTCTTTGAGAAATTTCTGGAATCCCACGCCGTCCAGTATTTCTACGAACCCTTCCTCGAAGCCTTCGACCCCGAACTCCGCAAGCAACTGGGCGTGTGGTATACGCCGCCGGAGATTGTGCAATATCAGGTCGCCCGCGTGGACGCCGCGCTGCGCGAGGAACTGGACATTCCCGACGGCCTCGCCGACCCGCGCGTGTTCGTGCTCGACCCCTGCTGCGGCACCGGCGCGTATCTCGTCGAGGTGCTGCGGAAAATTAGCGAAACACTTTTGGCTGGCGGCGAAGGCGATGCGCTCAATGCCGAAGCCGTGAAGAAAGCCGCGCAAGAACGGGTCTTCGGTTTTGAACTGCTGCCCGCGCCGTTCGTCGTGGCGCATTTGCAAATGGGATTGCTCCTGCAAAATCTTGGCGTGCCGCTGGACGACGTGAAGGAACGCGCCGCGATTTATCTGACCAATGCGCTGACCGGCTGGGAACCGCCGTCGGAAGCAGCCAAGAAGCAGCTCACGTTTGCCATTCCCGAATTCAAACAGGAAAAGGCAGCGGCGGATGGCATCAAGCAGGAAAAGAAGATCATCGTCATCCTCGGCAATCCGCCTTACAACGGCTACGCGGGTTTGGCCGTGGAAGAAGAGCGCGATTTGAGCAACGCCTACCGCACGACCAGGCGCGCCGCCGCGCCGCAGGGACAGGGCTTGAACGATTTGTATATCCGCTTCTTCCGCATGGCCGAGCGGCGCATCGTGGAAAAATCCGGCGAGGGCATCATCAGTTTCATCTCCAATTATTCGTGGCTGGATGGCTTGTCGTTCACTGGAATGCGCGAGAAGTATCTGGAGGTGTTTGATTCCATCACCGTGGATTGTTTGAACGGGGACAAGTTCAAGACCGGCAAGCTCACGCCCGCAGGCGAACCCGACCCCAGCGTGTTTTCCACCGAATCCAACCGCGAAGGCATTCAAGTGGGCACGGCGATTGCCACTTTGGTTCGTAGCAACCGGCCCGCGCCGTCCCCTCACCCTAACCCTCTCCCGGCGGGAGAGGGAACAGCTACGAAGGCGCGTTCCAAAACCAAGCGCGTCGGTTCCATCCCAGCGCAGGGAGCGGTTCTCCCTCTCCCCACGGGAGAGGGCCGGGGTGAGGGGAACGTGATTCATTTCCGCCATTTGTGGGGCAAAGACAAGCGTGCGGAGTTATTGAAGACGCTCAACGAACCGCTAAAGAAAATTTACACGCGGCTGAAACCGCCGCTGGAAGTCGGCCTGCCGTTTCTGCCGATGCAGACGGAAAAAGGCTATTACAAATGGCCGCTGCTCACGGAACTTTTTCCGGTTTCATTTCCCGGCGTGAAAACCAGCCGCGACACTTTTCTGGTGGACGTGGAAAAACACACGCTCGTCGAACGGTTGGAAAAATACTTTGACCCCGAAATCAGCCACGAGGAAATGAATCGCATCGCGCCGGGCTTGATGGAAAATACTCCGCGCTTCAAAGCAAAACTCATCCGAGACGAACTTCGTAAGCGTGGATTTCTCAAGAAGAATGTTGTGCGATATTGCTACCGTCCGTTTGATGTCCGCTGGCTTTATTGGGAGCCGGAAACAAAACTGCTCGACGAAAAACGCACGGAGTATTTCCTGCAAATCTTTGAAGGTAATGTTTGGTTAAGCGCTGGCCAACGGAATCGAAAAGAAGATTTCTACCAGCCGCAGTTTACTTCAATTCTAGCTGACCACCACATCGTTGAGTCAAACGTTGGGATGTTTCCGCTCTGGTTCAAGCCGAATCCAGATCCATCGTCCTTGTTTGATGCGATTTCCGACGGAAAGCCCAAGGCTAATCTGACCGATGCCGCGAAAGAATTTCTAGCGGACTTGCGTTTGGGCAACAAGCCGGAAGAACTGTTTTATCACACGCTCGCCGTTCTCCACTCGCCAGAATATCGCGGGGAAAATTCCGGCGCGTTGCGGCAGGACTGGCCGCGCGTGCCACTGCCCAAATCCCGCGAGGCATTGCTCGCTTCCGCAGAATTAGGCAGGCAAGTCGCCTCGTTGTTCGACACGGAAACGCCAGTTCAAAATGTGACGGCAGGAAAAGTTCGCCCGGAGTTGGTGAAGATTGCTGTTGTTACCCGACTGAACGAGAAATTAAATCTTTCCCTCACCGCCGGCTGGGGCCATGCGGGGCAGAACGGCGTGACGATGCCCGGCAAAGGCAAATTGGAAACGCGCCCGTTCACGGCGGAAGAATTGGCGGCTGTAGCGGCAGTCTATGACCGCCGTGCCCAAGACGGCGCTCACAGAGACGCCGCTACAATTCTCGGCCCCGTCACCCATGACATTTTCCTGAATGAAGCCGCCTGCTGGCAAAACGTGCCGGAACGCGTCTGGGACTACACCATCGGCGGTTATCAGGTCATCAAGAAGTGGTTGAGCTACCGGGAATTTGAATTGCTCGGCCGCGCGCTCACGCCGGACGAGGCGCGGGAGGTCACGCACATGGCCCGCCGCATCGCCGCGCTGATTCTGTTGCAGCCGGCACTGGATCAGAATTATCAGGCGGTGAAGGCAGCTGCTTTTGCCTGGCAGCCCTGACGCGTCATCCATTCGCCGGAGTCATGAAGCACGAACCTTTTCAATCGGTCTTTCGTCCGGATTTCGAGGTGGTGGAGGAGCGGCAGGGCAAGGTGCATTTGTATCCGCACACGGAGCAGCTGCCGCTGTTGTGGCGGGCTTTGAATTTGGAGTTTTATGGCGCGCTGCCGGACCGCATCGCCCGCACGGACAAGCGCGGCAACGGCTTTCACAAAAATTTGCTCAAGCATGCGGGCATGGCGTTCTGCGGCATCTTCAACTGCGCCCGGCCGGACGGCCTGCTGCTCCACTCCATGCCGGATGCGGATTTGGTGACGCGTTTGGTGGTGGTGCAGCAGGTCACGAAGGCGACGGCGCACGGGGTGCGGCACCGGTTCAAGTTTTACGGCGGCGCGGCGTTTCAGCCGGAGGTCCGCCTGGCCGGCCGTCCGCTGGTGTTCAGCCAGCATGTCATTGAGCGATTCAGCGCGCGGGTGCCAAACCAAGCGGGGTCGCACCTGGCCATGCTGCTGCTGACCTTCTTTGGCTCGCCCATCATCGCTTTGCCGGTGGGGCCAAGCCTGTCTTTCATCCTGCCGTATCAGGATTCCATTCTGGCCTTTCCGTTTGTGCTGGAGGACGGTGAGATCGTCATCACTACCTGCCTGACCATCCATGAGATGAACTCACTGGAGCGGCAGCTGCCCCCGCTGGTCTTCAATGTCCATTACGGAACGGCGTTTGCGGTTCCCCGCATCCGGCATTGGTTTCCGGTCCAGCAGGTGATAAACCTGTATGCCATTTGGGAGCGCAAAATCCCGCCCCCGTCATCGGTGCGGGCATTGCCACCAGGCTTGCGGTGGCATCAGGCGGCGCACCTGCTCCAGGATGTCGAAACGGCCAAAGGGCATGGGGCGGGCACAACTTTTTCCTTCTTTGACCATGTTCCCGGACCCTATGCGGTGGAATATGCGCCTCGCGGGCCGGAGCCGCATTTGGATGAGCGGAAAATATGCCGCGAACTTTATCCCCAGCGGGACTGGGACAAAATATTCGATCTTCGCGACGAATACATCCTGAATTTCGAGAATAAGGAAACACGCGCCGCCTAGTGGCTTCCCAAGGCCCGGATTGTCCCAACAATTTTAAATATCCCGTTTTTGAGCGTTTTTGCCCTGCCGCCGCGTTTCCCGTTGAAATCAGAGGCTTTCCCGGCCCTTCCGCCAGCCGTCCCGGTCGTTCCGCCAGCCTTCCCGCAGGGTCCGACGGCCTTCCCGCATCGTCCGTCAGGCGTCCCGCCGCCTCCAGCACGCCTCCCGACCGCATTCGTTGACATCCCGGTTCCGCCAACGCCTGTCCCGCGTCATCTGCCATTGTTCCCGCTGGAATTTACCAGCGTCCCGCATACGCCAACGATGATCCCATATCGTCCGCCGCGCTTGCGGTTGCGCCAAGGGTCATTGTTCCGCCTGATTTTCTCCCGCCAGCGTTGCCTGCATGGCCAGCAGTGCGGCGCGCATTTCCGCCGCCGTCGCGTAACGCTCGGCGCAGTCGGGATGACACGCTTTGAGGATGATCTTGTTCAACGGCAGAAAATCTTTGGTCTTGTTGATGTCCACCAAACTGGTCGCGAGGTCGGGAAATAAAATCGGCGCGCTGCCGGTGCTCAAGGCGTAGAGCATCATGCCCAGCGCATAAATGTCGGCCTGCGGCGTGCCGGGGCGTTCCGGCGCGGGCGGCATGTAACCGGGCGTGCCGACGAGCGTGCGTTCCTGATCGGGCGGGCGGATTTCGGAAATGAGGCCCATGTCCGCGAGCTTCGGATGGCCGTTCACAAAAATGACATTCTGCGGTTTGATGTCGCGATGGGTCAGGCCGCAACTGTGGAGAAAATCCAGCGTGTCCGTCAGCGCGAGGCCGATGCGGAGACAATCGCGCACGGGCAGGCGGCGGCCCGGTGCCTGCGCGCGTTCGCTGCCGAGATCGCGCGGTTTGTAAAGCGCGGGCGTTTTTTCCCAGCCCGGTTGCAGCGCGTCGCCCAACTCCATGACGTAATAAAAATAACAATTGCTTTTTTCGCTCACAAAATCCACGCGCAACAATCCGGGATGCCGGCTGGAAATCGGTTGGTAGCGGCTGATGCCATTGAACTCGCGTTCGTAGGGATCGGTGTTCTGGTCGAACTTGGCGAGGTAAATGACTTTCACCGCACGCCATTGCCCGCGCCGGTTGCGCGCGAGCCAGACCTGGCCGTAAGCGCCGGAGCCGAACGGCGGATGGAATAATTCGTAGCCGGGGATTTTCGGGGCCGGCTCCAATGGCAAGGTTTTGTCGCCGCCGGTTTGGTTGTAAAGCGTGACGGCTTTTTGCGTGTGATAAATGTTCGCGCCGACCAGCCAAGCCAGCGCGCACGGGACTTGGCCGCCGGCAATCACCAGCCAGGGAAACCAGTAGTTGGTGTAGTAGCTCAATAAAATCGCCGCGAGCGCCACGCTGAATGCGATGGCGACCGTGAGGAGGCACGCGGTTGCCAGCCGCAGCCGGCACAATCCGCCCAGCAAAATTCCGGAGGCGATGAGCGTCAGCAATTCCGCCCGCCAGTCCGGCCGGCGCAGCCAGTCATGGTTCATCAAGTTTAAAAATTCCGTGGCGAGGATTTCCACGCCGCCGGAAGTTTCGCCCGTCCAGCGCGTGTAAGGCGTGGAAAATTCATCCACCTCCCCGTCGGCGATGGTGGTGTGCGGCTGCGTGCCGATGAAAACAATTTGGTCGTGGAAATAATTCGTCGGCTGGCTGAGCGCAAACGCATAGCTCAGGGTGGTCCACGCGCCGTTGCGGCCGTAATAACGCAGCCATTGTTTCTGCGGCAACGTGTTCAGGGACGCGCCCGCGAGCCGCGCGACGGTTTGCGGGAGACTGGGATACGGTCCGAAGGAGGGAAACGGCCAGTGGCGGCGCACGATGGAATCCAAATCTGGATTCAACCAAGCCACGCCCCAATTGGTTCCGGCCGCGTCGAGAAACAATTCCGCCGGCAGGTTGGCCTGCGAGCCGCCGAGCGTGGGATGGCTCACTTGCGCCTGTTCGGCCATTAAAACCACGCGGGCTTGCCGGCGCATGGCCTCGGCAAGCGCGGCATCCTTGGCTGGATCGCGGAGGACGTCAAAAAAAGAATCGAACACCACGAGCGCGCAGCCATCGTCCGCGAGGCGGTTCAACAATTCCGCGTGCAATGCGCGGTCCCACGGCTGGCCGCGCGTCTGGTGAAATTGCGCGAACGCCTCGTTGTCCATCAGCACGAGCGTGACCTGATTGGTGATGGCGGGCGCGCCGAAGCGGAAGAGGTAATCGTAGCTGGCATTGACCCACGGTTCGCCGGCGGGTGCCTGCCACAGCACGAGACCGCAAAGCACCGTCAACGCCATGCCCAGCGCCGCTGCCAGCAGTCCGTGCCGCCTGTTGAGTTGGCCCTTCACGATTACGCGCGCGCAGTATCAGGAAATCCCGCCGGGGAGAACAGTTTTTATTCAACGCCCCTTTTGACTTTACAACCTGGAGGTTCGGAACAGAATTCCCCGTTCGGTTTTCTACCCGGGTCTGGGCTTAAAAATAATCATGAAAGAAATCATCCTATGAAAGAAATCATCGCACTTATCCTCACCTTGACGGCGGCTGGCTTGGTGGCGTCCACCGCGCGGGCTGATACCACCAACATCCAGGTCGTGCCGTTTCACGAGCAGTCCGTGAGCGGGACGGGTTGTCCCGGCAGTTCCACCGGCTATGCCTACATGACGAATGGTTATGGCACCATGTGGATCACCCCGCCGACCAACATCACGAGCGCCACGTTCACCGACCTTTCGGGTGATACCTCGGTTACTTGCGTGACCAAATATCCGGTGACCAAATATTGTGCCACCAATCCCATTCCCATGAGTTCGCTCAACTGCGAGTTTTATATTTACGTGAAAAGTTCCGGCCTGACCAATGGCCAGCCGATGACGCTGCAACTGGTCTGGCATTGAAATCAACGGGAAACGCCCGCCGCCCGTGCGGCAGGCTCTTCGGCTTCGAGGATCAATAGCTTGCTTTATTCAGCTCGCCACGTCGCTGATCAACTTCCGAACTGCCTTCACGAGGTAAAAAGCGTCTGCCATCCGGTTCGGAGCATCCTGCACGGTGCAAACATCCTCGTGGACGCTGTTCTTATCACGGTCCACGATCTTCCGAGCATCGTGCATGGAGCAAAAAGCATCGTCGAGGATGCTTGGAACATCGTGCACGCACCCAAAAGCATCGTGGACGTCGTTATCAGCTTAGAAGGTGATCAGCAGGCGGGCGAGGAAGGTGCGGCTGCGCGCCATCTCGTTGTAGAGGTTTAGCGGCTCCAAGGAATAATTCTGGTCGAAGAGGTTGAGCAGGCCCACGGAAACTTCCGCGCGGCGATGCCAGAAGCGCCAGCCGGCATAGGCATTGAACTGCCAGAAATCATCCCCCGGTTCCGCCGGCGAATAACCGCGGTTGCTTTGGTGATACCAGTTGCTTTCCAGAATGGAGAACAGGCCGGAGGGATGGTTCCAATTGGCGTGCAGGTTGATCGTTTGCAGCACGCTGTCCAAGTTCTGCAGGTTTTGGAAGACTGAGCCGTTGGGAATTAAATTAGCTCCGTTCACCTGCACATAATTGATGTCCGCATCGGCCTTGGAGATGCGGTAACGGCCGCCGACGGTCCATTGGCGACCCAGCAACTGATCCACCGTGAACGTGAGGTTGCGCTCCATGTAATCCACCTCGCGCCGCATGCCCGCCGGATAGCTGATGATTTCATTAATCGGTGACAAATAACTCGCATATTCATCGCTTAAGTAGTCGCCGGCCAACTGTTCCACTTTGCCGTGCAGAATTTCTCCGGCCAGGCTGAGATAGGTGCCCGAATCGAATTTCTTTTCGATGAGCAAATCCATCGTATCAAAACGGGAACCGCTGGTGTCGCCGACAATGGCTTCGGGCACGAGGCTGGTGAAGGCCTGGTTGAAACCGGCCACTTCCGTCGGCTCCAGCCGGTCGCTCTGGCCGGCGGCAAAACCGGAAAGCGAACGGGTGAAGGCGCCGCGCACCGTCGTGTCGCGGGCGGGCGTCCAAACGAATCCGCCCTTGGGCGAGAGCTGATAGGTCGTCCGCTCGGTGTTGGCAAAAGGCGTTTCCGACGGGGCCAGCGGCAGGGTGGCATTGTCATCCGGCTGGAGCAGATAATCGTAAGCCACCCCCACGTCCACCGCGAAGGAATCAAACATCTGCCAGTTGTGGTAGCCGTAGCCGGTCGCATGATGGAAAGGTAAAGTGAAATCCTCATCGGCGATGATTGGACTATCATTGATATTAAAAAATCCCGCATCGCTCGGCACATTGGCCGTGTCAGTATTGCGAAAACGAATGTGTCCCAGTTCATAGCGGGCCCCGATGATGGTGGTATGGTCGGGCGTTTCCCAAATGTGTTGCAACTCGCCGGAGTATTCATCCACGGAGATTCGCGCGTTGATCGAGGTGGCGAGCTGGTAGAAAAAATTGACTCCCGGTGGCTCCCCAAGGCCATTCCCAAGGTTCGCCGGTCCATCCCAAAAGCCGAACAATCCTTGGGCTGCCTGGTCGGTCGTGCCTTGTTCCGATGCTTCGTGGTGCGTCACCAATAACAATGTGTTCACGCCTGGACTCCATTCGTGATGATAGCCAAGAAACACATTCGGGAGTTGGGTTTCGGAAAAACGGTAAGTGGAGGAAATGGCATTCTGGGCGTTGGGTGCCGCCACGAGACCACCGGGACCGTAGAAGGCTTCATCAATCGGGGGAAACGACTGGCTGTAAGCCTGGCGGTTGTCGCCCATGTCGGTATACACAATCTGAATGGCACCGAACAAAGTGTCTTGGGAAGTGAGCTGGCCCTTGAGATTGACGTCCAGCTCGCGGTTCAAATAATCACTGTTCGGACGCTGGCCGGGATCGTTACGGTAATTGAAACCGACATCGTAGCTGAACGTATCGGAGGTGTAATAGTGATCGGCATTCTCCTGAAACACGCCGCGGCTGAGATATTGGGCATCGGACACGGCGCCGAAATGAGCATCATCGAACAACTGGGCGTAAGGCCGCTGCGAGACATTGGCCGAGAGCAGGCCCGCGCTCGTCGGCGCGAGGAGGTTGGCAATGAAGAATTCCGCCGTCGCCGGCGTGTCGTAACGCAGGTTGCTGCCGTTGGGATCGCGCAACTGGTCGTAGCTGTTGGCGAGAAACAGATGCGCGGAATAGTTCGCGTAGTCGGAGCTCACCGCGCGCCCGGCCTCGCGCAGGCTCAGGTCGAACAGGCCCGCATCGCGATACAAGCCGGCGAGGTTCGCGCTGCGCACCGCCTGGTCCTGATCCAACAAAAGCTGCGAGCGATAAACGCTGCGGTTGTCATTCAACTGCGCGGATTTTTCGAGATCGCGAATCCCGTCATTGATCTGATTGTCCTGCTGGTTCTGCAACGCGGAATACAGCCACGGCGTCGGGTCTTTCGGATCCAGCTTTTTGGCCAGCGTAAATTCTTTTGCCGCGTGCGCATCGTCGCCGGCGGCGGTGTAAGCCTTGCCGAGATAACTGCGCAGTTCCGCGCGCTGCGGTTCGAGCGCGGCCGCCACGAGCAAATCTTCACGTCCGCCTTTGGCCTCGCCCTCGTGGATGCGGGCGAGGCCGCGCCCGAGCCACGCGTTGCCGAGCGCGGCATCGACCGCGATGGCTTGGTCAAACCACTGGATGGCCTCGCGCGATCGGTTTTGGGCCGCCGCCAAAAAACCGCGCAACGCGAGCGCCTGCGCATTGCGCGGTGCGAGTGTCAGGCTGCGATCGAGCGCGGCGAGAGCTTTGTCCGTGCGGCCGAAACTGAATTCCAATTCCGCCACGCGTTCCCACGCAAAACCGAAATCCGGCGCGTTCGTCGCGGCCTGCTGTGCCAGCTGCAACGCGGTTTGAAGCGATATTTCCCGGACGCCACGCGATTGTTCGTAATAAGAATCCGCCAGCAAAACGGTGGCGAGTTTGGACTCAATGGCCGCGCCGCGCGCTTGAAATTTCACGGCGGCGATGACTTCGCGGAGCGCGTCGGCCAGCGGCGATTGCACCGTGCTGAGTTGCGCTTCACACGCGTCCACTTGGCCGACGGCCAATAGCAGCCCGGCAAAATAAGTTTTTCCCCCCGCGGAAGCCGGCGCGCGATTCGTCGGAAACGCCGCCAGCGCCGCGAGCAAATCACCCGCGCGATACGCGCTGAGCGAGTCTGTCAGATTTTGTTTTTCCGCCGTCGACAATGGCACGTCATCGGGGTTCAGCACGGCGGGATAATAAAAACACCATTGTAAAATATTATTGGCGATGAAGCCGGCGGTGCGCGCCGGCGTTTGGCCCGGAACCGCCGCCGCCTGCTGGCCGTTGGTGAGGATCAAGGTGGCTTTCTCATTGCCAAAATTTACTTTGCCATCCACCACGGAAAGCGTGGTGCGATCCGTGTCATCCACCGCCAGCACAAACTCGGTGCCTTCCACGCCGGCCACGGCCCCGCGCGTGATGATTTGAATGCGTCCCGGCTGGTCGCGATGAAAAAAGGAAAGGATGCCCTGCAGCAAATGCAGCCCGTTTTGGTCATCGGCTTTGGAGGGCGGCAGCACTTCCAGTTCGGTCGAGGCGCCAAAAGTGATGACGCTTTGACCCGACCAACGCAGCGCCATGCGGCTGTTGGGCCCGGTGCGAAGCCGATCGAAGGAGTGGCAAATCTCGTTGGTTTGCGCCGGTCTCCAAAGCGAACTTCCTGCGGGCGAAATTTCCACCGTGCCCTGCCGTTCCACCATTTGAACATCATTGGCGGCGCCCGCCGCCGGTTGGGCCATGGCAAATTGATTTCCCACCATAATGCAGACCCAGGCCGCACCCGGCCATATTCCCCGCCGCATTTTTAAAAATAGATTCAAGAGTCGCCTGAAAATATCGTTTCCGTTCTAATCCATTAAACAATGCGGGCGTCGGCAAAAGCAATTTAATTTATTCCGCGCCAAGGCTTTTTTTTATTTGCAAACCATCCGGCCTCGCGCTCAAGATAGGTTCGATGGAACCGGCTGATGACGAATTAATTCCGACGCGCGCCACCTTGCTGGCGCGGATCAAAGACTGTCAGGATCATTCGAGCTGGCAGGATTTTTTCGATACTTATCAAAAACTGATTTTTGGCGTCGCGATCAAAGCCGGCCTCACGCGCAACGAAGCCGAGGATGTGGTGCAGGAAACCATGATCTCCGTGGCCAAGCACATGCCGAATTTTACTTACGACCAGTCGGCCGGTTCCTTCAAAGGCTGGCTCTTGAACCTGACCCGCTGGCGCATCACCGATCAAATCCGCAAGCGCGGATTGCTGACGGTGGAACCTTTTTCCGCCGAACCCATCACCAATCTTTACCCGCTGTCTCCCGGCGAACGCGCGGCGGATCCCTTGGCGATGCCGGCCAGCCAGACGCTCGACCAATTATGGGACGCCGAATGGCAATTGAATCTGCTCGAAGCCGCCGTCAAGAAAGTCAAACTCCTGCTTGATCCGCAAAAATACCAGGTCTTTGATTTTTATGTGAACAAGAACTGGCCGGCGGAAAAAGTCGCCGCCACTTTTGGCATCAGCGTCAGCCAGGTCTATCTCGCGAAACATCGCGTGACCGAGATGATCGCCGCCGAAGTGAAAAAACTGGAGCAGCAACCCGGCTGACCGTTTTACCCGGAAAATCCTGTCAATTCCCAGTTGCGTCATTACACTTCGACGGTTGCAAACATGAATCGCAAACCGTCATTGCTCGTCATTTTTCTCACGGTCTTCATCGACCTCATCGGCTTCGGCATCGTCGTGCCGCTCGTGCCGATTTACAGCCGGCACTTCGGCGCGAGCGGCTGGATGATCGGGGCCATCATCGCCTCGTTCTCCGCGATGCAATTTATTTTTTCGCCGATCTGGGGAAAACTCTCCGACCGCCACGGCCGCCGCCCGATTCTGCTCATCAGCACCGCCTGCGCCTCGGTTTCCTATGTAGTTTTCGCGCTCGCTTCCGGCCTCGAAAATCACGCGGCCGCGCTCGGCCTGATGCTCGTCTCGCGCTTGTTCGCCGGCGCTTGCGGCGGCAATATCACCGTCGCCCAAGCTTACGTCGCCGACATTTCCAAACCCGAAGAACGCTCCAAACGAATGGGCCTGATCGGCATGGCCTTCGGCTTGGGATTTATTTTTGGTCCCGCCATCAGCGGCGTCATGCTGAAATTCTTTGGCGTCACCGCGCCTGGCTGGGCGGCCGCTGCCTTGTGCGCGCTGAATTTTATTCTCGCCTTTTTCATCCTTGTTGAAAGCTGGAAGCCCGCCGCCAATCCCGTCGCCGCGCGTCCGCGTTTCGCGCAATGGAGCCACACGCTCGCGCAGCCCAAGATCGGCTTGCTCATCCTGATTTTTTTCCTCGCCACCTTCGCGTTCAGCTGTTTTGAAAGCACCTTGCCGCTGCTCATCAGCGATAATTTCAATCTGGGGATTTCCCAGGACGCCACCGTGCCTGCCGGCAGCGTGATTTCGCTGTTCATTTTCTGCGGCCTGATCGCCGCGTTCGTGCAAGGCGGCGCGATCGGCAAGCTGGTGAAAATATTCGGCGAACCCAAATTGATTTGTGCGAGCCTCGTGATGACCGGCACCAGTCTCGTGCTGCTGCCGCTGATCCACGGCGACGGCCCGCTGCGCTGGATGGCGGTGCTGCATCTCGCGGACAAACCGTGGATCGAAATGCTCGCCGTGCTCGTGCTGCTCTCACTCGGCTCCAGTTTGTCGCGCGCGCCCGTTTTTGGTTTGCTCTCCAATCTCACGCCCGCCAATGAACAAGGCGCGACCATCGGCGTCGCCCAAAGCGCCGGCAGCCTCGCCCGCATCGTCGGCCCATTGTTTGCCGCCTCGCTTTACGTTCATGTCGCGATGCTGCCGTATTTGATTTGCGGCGGCATTGCGATCCTCACCGGATTTTTCACCGTGCGTTCACTGACGGCCAAATAATTTTTTGCGCGGCGAATCTTCGACCTTCGCTTGTTCAAAAAAAGAGCGGCGAACTGGTTTTCGCACCCGGCATTTTACCAGTTCGCCGCCTGCCGTTCACACGAACGGAAGTTTATTGCTGCGGTGGCGGCGTGCCATCCGGCGGACCGCCCGCGCCCGGGCCACCATTGCCATTCTGCGACGGCCCGCCCCCGTCTGGCCCACCACCATTGCCCGCGCGCGGCGGACGTCCCGGACGCTGGCCGAGATATTCCTCGCGCGTCAATTGACCGTCGCCATTTTTATCCAATGTTTTTAAGGCCACGCTGGCATTGGCGATTTCGCTCGCATCAATCACGCCATCGCCATTCGCATCCAGCGCCTTGATGATCAACGGCAGCGGCGGACGCGGTGCATCTGCGGGCGCGTTCGATGGCAGCGGCGGCAAATATTCATTGGTCGTCAAAATGCCGTCCCCGTTTTTGTCGAGCGTCAGCAACGCCGCGCTCGCGTTGGCGATTTCATTCGAGTCAATGATCCCGTCGTGATTCACATCCAGCGCCGTGATGATCGGCAAGGGCGGATGACGATGTCGGCGTCCGCCGCCCGGTCCATGTTGCAAACCGCCGTCACCGCCACCGGGCCCGCCCGGTCCGCTCGGGCCGCCGCTGCCAGGCGGACCGTCGTTGTTATCCTGCGCGCTGGCCAGCAGCGTGGTTGTGCCCAGCGCGATCAGCGCGAGGACGATTGCTTTTTTTATTTTCATAATTTTACCTTTCGTGTTGTTTTTTTTATGGATGCAAAATTCAAGCGGCCAAACTCTTGTCCTGCTTGGCCAAACCCGCGTTGATCACGGCGGCGCGGAGGGCCGAGGCCGCAAACGGTTTGTTTAACAGCGCGCCGAAGCCCGCGTGATGCGCCGCTTCTTCCGTGAAAAAGCCGCTGCCGGTCGCCAGAAAAATTTCCACCGCCGGAGAAATCTCGCGGAGCTGCCGGCATAATTCCAAACCATCCATGCCCGGCATCTCAAAATCCGTGATGACCAGTTCGTATTTGCCGGCGGCCGCGCGGAAAGCCGCCAGCGCCGCCTTGGGCGAACCGTAGCATTCCACCGCCGCGCCGGTCATATCTTTGATCGCGGCCGCGATCATCACCAAGAGATGTTCATCGTCATCCACGATCATCCAGCGCGAGTTTTCCGTTGTTGTAAAAAATGGCTGCATGTTGATCCGTTATTTTTTAAAGACCACGCGGACCACAAACTTCACGAGCACCTGCCGGCTCAGGGCAATCCGCTGCGGCTTCGATTCACTTTTCATGGAGACAATCTACCGCCGCCAACCTTAAGCGGATGTTAAGACGAAAATTATTTTGAAAATTATTTTGCTCCCGCCGCCACAGAATCGGACGCGAGAAATTGCGCGTCGGTCAGAGTTTTCAAAAAGGCCACCAACGCTTTTTTGTCGACTTCGCTCAACGGCACGCCGCCGTCGGGATGTTTGGCGAGATTTGGATCAAGCGTCGGACTGCGCGGAATTCCAGTCGAATAATGCTCGATCACATCTTCTAGTGTGCGGAAACGACCGTCATGCATGTATGGCGCCGTCAGCGCGACATTGCGCAGCGACGGCACGGAAAATTTGCCGCGATCCGACGCCTTGCCCGTGACTTTCTCGCGACCAATGTCCGTGAACGCGGCGTCCGAGCCGTTGTTCGCAAAACTCTGGCTCTGAAACAGCGGGCCTCCGTGACAGTGAAAACAATCCGCGCCATATTGCCCGCGCCGCGGATCGTATTCCGTGGAAAACAATTCAAAGCCGCGCCGTTCTTCCGCCGAAAATTTTGCCTCGCCGCGCAGCACGCGGTCAAACTTCGCGTCGAACGAAGTGAGCGTGAGCAGATAATTTTCCAGCGCGAGCGAAATTTTTTCCGCCGTGATTTCCGGGGAGCCAAACGCGGCGGTGAACAGACCGGCATAATTAATTTTGTCTGTCGCGCAAAGTTTCGCGCAAACATTTGTCAGCGATTCATGCATCTCGATGGGGTTTTGGATGGGCTGCAAAACCTGTGCGCGCAAACTTTTTGCGCGGCCATCCCAGAAAAATTCTTTTTTCCAGGCGAGATTAAACAGCGGCATCGTGTTGCGCGGGCCGAAGTCGCCTTCCGCGCCACGGGCTATGCGGCGATTGTCGGCGAACGCCTTTTCTGGCAGGTGGCAATCGGCGCACGACTGCGCGTTGTTGACTGAAAGTGCTTTTTCAAAAAATAATTTTTTGCCGAGTTCGACGCGCTCGACAGTGAGCGGATTGTCGCGCGGCAGATCGGGAATCGGAAACGTCGCGCCCATTTGAAACGGATACGGCGTGAATTTTTCCGGCAAATACAGCGGCTTCGGATGCGCGATGGCAATTTCCGCGTCGGTTAGCGACGTGATTTTATGGACGCGAAACGCGCCCGCCAAATTAACGACGAGCGCGGCGCAGACCGGATCGCCGTCGCGCGAGTGCGTGGACGAACCGTCTTTGCCAAATGAAAGCGGACGCGGCGCGTTCAATAAAGTCGCGAGATCAAAATCCATTTCCAATTTCGTTTCGTTCGTGACGACCAGCGGCGCGGCGAGCGTGATGCGCGTGGCATTCGTGTTGCGCGCGAGATGATACGCCCAGCCGTCGAGTTCGCCGTTCGCGTTGCGCCACAAGCCTTCGAGCGCGAGAAAAATAAATCCGCCCTGCCAGCTCCAGTGCAGACCATTGAGATTTGGATTCAACGGATGATTCGCGGGAAATGTCGCGATGTCCGCGTGATTCAAATTGGTGTTCAAGCCGATTAGAAAACGCACGGAGCAAAATTCGCCCGGCGGAATTTTTTCGAGCCAGATCGAATTGCGGTTGGCGTCAAAATCCAGCCACGCGACGGAGTTGGAAATTTCCAGCCAAGAGCCGTCGTTGCGTTGCAGCGCGAAATCGCTGGCGAGATAGCTGACGCGCGTGATGGAAAATGTTTCGCCCGCCGCCGTCTGGTAGCGCAGCGACGCGGGCTGCAAATTTTCGCCGGAAACTTTCGGCGTGATCTGGATTTGCAACGTCGCGGCGGACGCCGTGCTGATCACGCACGAAACCGCGACGCGAAAAATAATTTTCCGCAAAAGTTTCATTTGGCTTCGTAGCCGCCGCTGCTGGCGTTCCAAATCATCGTCGTGCTTTTTGCCGCCGAAATTCTTGCTGCGCTCGCAGTTGTTTCCGCGTGCGCCAGAAAGTTGGTCGTCACCGGCTCAAAAATGCCGCGCACGAGTTGACCGTTGGCGTGACCGCGATAGCGGCGGCCCATGTTGTAGGGATAAACCGGCCAGCCGCGCGCATCAATCGTCGTGAAGTAGGCGTAGGTTCCTTGCGGAAATTCCGGCGTGACGCACCAGCGGCCATTGAGTTCGTCGAGGTCGAAATCTTCCCCCAAAATTTTTCCGCAGTCGCCGAGATACGCGTAGTCTTCCATGTAATGACCGAGCGGAAAATTTTCGCTGACGTTTGGGCCGGTCTCGAAATTTTGTAGCGCGGCGGAACGATTTTGTTCACGCGCAGCCCATGCGGGCAAAGTATTGCGGCCGGTTTGCGCGAGATTGTCCGCGCCGTTTTGGCCGTTGCGCAAAACGAAACCGGAAACCATCCGGCGCAGGCCGCTCGCGGGATTGGTCGGATTGGAATAACCAATCGGCCCGTAAAGCGGAAAGCCATCCTGCATCCAACCCATGATCGGCGAATGTTTCGTCGGCGCGGCGCTGCTTTCGTGATAGGTCTGCGTCGCCGGATCGAAATCAACATGGTCGCCGAGTTCGTAGCGCAGCGCGATGGGCTCGACGTGATAATGATACGTGCCGCGATCTTGTTGATGCGCGAATGATGCGTCGAACGTCCGCACTTCGTTCACGAGCGCGTCGCGATTCCAAATGCGGTCGCCCTGACCGATGCCTGCGCGGGGATCGGCATCGCGACCATTTTGATGCGAGTAGGAAAAAGCGTCGCCCGCGTCGAACATCCGCACGCCATCCACGAACATTCCGATTTCACCCAGCCGCTGAAAATTCTTTGTCGTTTCGATTCGCGGATGGCGCGGAACCGCAAAAATAAAATGCTGGTCGGTCGGCAGATTGGGAAAAAATCCGTTTTGCCACGGCCCCATGATCTGGCTGCCGAGGCCGGTGCTGAAAACGTAAACCCAGTTGGACGACGACACGATTTCCTGCACGCCGCAATAGGCCGGCTGCGATTGCACGTTGCGCCCGTTGCTCCAAGTGGTTTCCGGCCGGCCGGAGTATTTCTCCGCCGGCGTCCGATAAATTTGCGCGAATTTGCCGGCGCCCAGCGTGAACCACGACGTGATTGGCGGATCGGCAAAAACCGTTACCGCGTGTGCACAGAAAATAATCGCGAAAAAAAGCGTTTTCATTTTTTAGGGATTGATCGTGAACGCGCCGGTCAAAGTGTAGGCAGGCATGGGATTAAATTGAACGACGACGTTTTGCAAGTTGGTGACGCTAGTGTTGCTGGGAAGGGTGATGAGCGCCACCACCGTGCCGGAAGCGGTGCAGGTCGCGCTGGTGGATACGATGCTGCCGCCGATGGTGACGCTCGTGACGGGCGCGCCCGCCGGTGGCAGCATGGGCGGCGCGCTGAAGGTGACAGTCAATTGCACGGTCTGGCCGCGCGCCGCCGCGCCGCCCGGAGCAACGCCGTTGGTGACGAAAAGTGTCGTGCCCGCGCTGTCGAAAGTCGCCACCGCGTCGCGTCCGACGCGATAAAATCGTTTGTCGAGCGACGTGATATTCGTGTAACCGCCGACAATTTTATTGGGCAAAACGCCAGTGCCGAGCGTGCTCCAGCTCGATGAATTCGCGAGGTTCGTCGTCGCGTCCACTTCATAGCTGCCCCCTTCAAGCGCGCTCCAAGTGAGCGTGACCGTTCCATTTTTCACGGTCGGTGAATTGAGCGTCGAAGATAAATTTGTATAGCCCAGAAAATTGGTGAAGACGGTTTCGGCGATGGCTTGAACCGTTCCGCCGGTGGGATTGCCATAAAATCCGCGCCCGATGTTGTAGGGAAACACCGGCGTGCCGTTGCTGCTGATGCTCTCGAAATAGGCGTAGGTGCCGCCGGGAAATTCCGGCGTGACGCACCAGCGACCATTGTATTCATCGAGATCAAACGTGTTAGTCCCTTGCACATAGCCGTGGTCGCCAAGGTAATCATTGTCCTCCATGTAACAGCCGAGCGTGTGGATGCCCGTGAGCGGCGCGCCCGTTTGGTTGGAACTGACATTGAACAGCCGCACCGCCCATTGCGGAATCGTCGTCCGGCCGGTGACGTTGAGATTGCTCGTGCCGTATTGTCCGTTGCGCAAAACATACCCGGAAATCATGCGGCGGATGCCGCTGGTGGCGTCATTGGAAATACTGTAACCGTAAGGCCCGTAAACCGGAAAACCATCCGCCGTCCACGCGAGAATCGGCGAATGTTTGGTCGGCGCGTTCGTGGACTCGGTGTAAATTTTCGTCACCGCATTGAAATCCACGTGGTCGCCGAGTTGATAACGCAGCGCGGGCGGATTGGCGTGGTAATGATATTGCCCATTCGCCTGATGCGCGTTGTTCGGATCGAAAGTGACGCCTTCATTCACATACGCGTCGCGATTCCAGTAGCCGGTGATGTTTTGCGCGTCCACGTTTGAAACCGTGCTCCAAGTGTAGGCGTCCCAACTGTTGAACATCGCCGCGCCGTCCACAAAATAACCGATCGGGCCGCCGCCGTTCGCGGTCTTGGTGGTCGGCACGGATGGGCTGCGCGGAATGCGGAAAAGGGTTTTTTGGTTGATCGGGTAATTCGGAAACAACGTGGTATGCGCCGCGTTGAGATACCACGGCCCCATCACAAAACTGCCCAGCCCGGTGCTGCGAATATAAACCCAGTTCGATGACGAATAAATTTCCTGCACGCCGCAATACGCCGGCACCGACTGCACCGTGCTGTTCGTCCAAGTTGTAAGCGCATAGCCATTCGTGCGCGAGACATCGTTCGTGTAAATGCGCGCGTATTGGCCGGAATAAGTCGTGAACCACGAGTTCGTCCGCGGGTCCGCGGCGTGCGCGAGAGTTGCGAGCGCGAAAAAAATTCCGAGCCACGCAGCGGTGAAGTTCAATTTTGATGGGGCATGAATTTGAATTTTCATGCTGCCACTTTATCCAGATGAACCTTAAGCGAACGTTAAGGCGCCATTTTTTGCGCAGCCGCGCGCAATTTTTTCCCAACAAGTTTCTTCATCTTGCCTTAAGGTTCGCGCTGCGAAGATGCACGCGCTGGCGGATTTGTTTTTTCCGTGATAAAACTTCGCCCGTCCAAATGAGAGTTCTTGTCGTCGAAGATGAACCGGATTTGCTCGCGAGCCTCGCGCAGGCGTTGCGCGAGGAAGGTTACGCCGTGGACACCGCCGCCAACGGCGACGACGGTCTCTTCAACGCCGAGGGCACGGATTACGACGCGATTATTTTGGACGTGATGCTGCCGGGACTCGATGGCTGGGAAATTTTGAAGCGCCTGCGCAAAACCAAAAAAACTCCGGTGCTGATGCTCACCGCGCGCGACCAGACGCGTGATCGCGTGAAAGGTTTGGACAGCGGCGCGGATGATTACGTCGTCAAACCGTTTGATCTCGCGGAAATTTTCGCGCGGCTCCGCGCCATTATCCGCCGCAGTGCCAACAAGACGACGAACCTCCTTGAAATCGGTGCGGTCAAAATCGACACCGCCGCCCGCCACGTTTTGTTCAAGGACAAACCAGTAGAACTGACCGCGCGCGAATATTCCCTGGTTGAATTCATGGCGCTGCATCGGGGCGAACTCGTGACGCGCACGCAGCTTTACGAACACTTGTTTGACGAGAATGAAAGTTCACTATCAAATCTGCTCGATGTTCACGTCTCAAACGTTCGTAAAAAGCTGGGCGCGGAATTCATCGCCACGCGGCGCGGCCACGGCTACTGCATCGAATGAAAATCTTCAAATCCATCAAGTGGCGGTTGCAGATCTGGTATGGTCTGATTCTCGTCGGTGTGCTGGCGGGATTTGGTTTGACGTCGTATCAGCTTGAGCGCAACCGGCAGTTCAGGCATCTGGACGATGAGCTGCATCAGCGCATTGGAATCCTCGCGAACAATCTGCATCGCCCGCCGCCGCGACAGGGCAACGGCGACGACCAGTTTGGCAACCGTCCGCCGCCGCAAGACCAATTGCCCGACGACGGCCCGCCGCAATTTCAGCGGCGTCCGCCGCCGTTTCATCTGGCACCGGAAAATGCGCGCCTGTTTGACACCAACGACATCTACGGCTTTTATTTCAAAATCACCCGCAATACCGAAAATGGCCGCGTCATCATCGCGCAATCTGAAAATTACCGCCAACCGCAAGCCGTCCTGCAATACAATCATTATTTTGACCAGTTGAACCAGGTTGATGATCTGCCGGGGAAAAAATTGATTCCACCGAAGACGATCCAGGCTGGCGACGACCAGGTTGTCATGGAAATTATGCCATCAGGTGAAGTCATTGAGGTCGGCTGTTCGCTGAAACCGCTGCGCGCGGAGCTTCGCAACACCGCGCTTCACCTCGCAGGCGTGGGCGGATTGATTTTGTTCGTAGGGCTTATTGGCGGGTGGTGGCTTGTCGGACGCGCGCTGAAACCAGTTTCGGAAATCAGCGCGACGGCGGTGAAAATTTCCGCCGGCGATTTGTCCCAACGCATCAACGTGGCCGAAGCCGAAAGCGAGCTCGGCCAGCTCGCGGCGGTTTTGAATTCCACCTTCGCGCGCTTGGAAACGGCGTTCGCGCAGCAGAAACAATTTGCGGCCGACGCGGCGCACGAATTGCGCACGCCGGTTTCGGTGATGCTCACGCAAACCCAGACCGCGCTGAACCGCGAGCGCGATGCCGCGAGCTACAAACAAACCGTCGAGGCCTGCCAGCGCGCGGCGCAGCGGATGCGGAAATTGATCGAGTCGCTGCTCGCGCTTGCGCGCTTCGACGCCGGCCAGGAAATTTTGAAGCGCGCGCGCTTTGATTTTTCCAAAACGATTTCTGATGGCGCGGAACTCGTGCAGCCGCTCGCGGATGAACGCGACGTGAAAATTTTGGTGGACGCGAAACCCATTGAAATCATTGGCGATGCCGAACGGCTCGCCCAGGTCGTCACCAATCTTTTGACGAACGCGATTCAATACAACAAAGCCGGTGGCGACGTGCGCGTGAAAGTGGAATCGCAAAACGGTCTCGCGCTGCTGACGGTCGCGGACACGGGGCAGGGGATCGCCGTAGAAAAACTGCCGCAAGTTTTCGGCAGATTTTTTCGCGCTGATTCGTCGCGCACGGGCGCGGGAAATTCCGGGCTCGGCCTGGCCATCACCAAAGCCATCGTCGAGGCGCATGGCGGCACGATAGAAGTGACGAGCGCAGAAAATGTGGGAACGACTTTTACGGTTCGATTGCCCATCTGATTTGTTGGGGACGACGTGAGGAGTCACCAAGTTTGCAAAACAATCAGAGACGCCGCACATCGTCTCCAACCAGTCGAATCAGCGCAAAAACATTTCTGCCGCGGAATCCGCAAACCGGAGGCCGAGAGGCGTCAGTTGAAATTTTTCATCGTTGCGCGAAGCCCAGCCGCGTTCGGCGAGCCGATCCATTGCGGACGACCATTCGTGGCGCAGATCAAAATTCGTCGTGCGTTTAAAATCTGCGAACGGCCAGCCGGCATTCATGCGCAGACCGAACGCGGCGATCTCGCCGGCGCGGCGCAACGGCGAGAGTTCCTCGCTGGATTCGATGGCGCGTTTGCCTTTTTCCAACTGCTCGCAGTAGAGTTGCGTGTTCGCCCAATTTTTGGTGCGCACGCCGCGCAAGTAGCCCGTTGCGCTTGGGCCCAATCCGTAGAAATTTCCGCCGCGCCAGTAATTCACGTTGTGTTTGCTGGCAAAAAAAGGAATGTTTACAGTCGTAAGTCCGAAGTCCAAAGCAGATGCGTCCCGGACTTTGGCCTTTGAACTTTGGGCTTTAGACTTGTTTCGCGCAAAGTTGGCAATCTCGTATTGATGAAATCCACCGTTGAGCGCGCGGGCAATCAATTCTTCATACATCTCGCAGGCAAGGTCTTCGTCCACGGAAAATTCGCCGGCCTTGAGCTGTTCGAACAGCGGCGTGTCGTCTTCGTAAATGACTTCGTAGCTGGAAAGATGTTCGCTTTGCATCGCCATCGCCTCGTTCAACGTGTCGCGCCAGACGGCCATGGTCTGGCTCGGAATCGCGAACATCAAATCCAGATTGATGTTTTCGAAACCGGCGCGGCGCAAAATATCGAACGACTTGAAAACCATTTCGCGCGAGTGGATGCGACCAAGGCGATCCAGCAATTTTTCATCGAGCGATTGCACGCCCATCGAAATGCGGTTGATCCCGAAATCGTGGAACAACTTCGCCTTGTCCGCCGAAACGGTGGCGGGATTGCACTCGACGGTGAATTCTTCCGCGCCGAGCAGATTCAGTTTTTCCAGCGCGCGCAAAATGATTTCCCACTGGCGCAAATTCAGCAGCGAAGGCGTGCCGCCGCCGCAGAAAATGGTTTTTGGTTTCAGATCGCCGGCGACGATTTCCAGTTCGCGGACGAGCGCGCGGACGAAGCGATTGACTAATTCTCCGGACGCCGCCGCGGAATAAAAAGCGCAATACACGCACTTCTGCGCGCAGAACGGGACATGAAGGTAAAGGCTGGTGACGGGATCCGGCATGGCGACAGGCTAGCCGAACCGTCGGCGCTGGTGAAGAAATTCCGCGCGCGAAAATCAGCTCCGGCGCACGCGCTGCACATGTTCGGCTTTTAACCCTTTTTCGGTGGGCAGCACTTCGAAAGCAACCGCCTCGCCTTCCTCAAAGCTTTTGAAACCGGAACCCTCCACGGCAGTGTAATGCAAAAAAACATCCTCACCGGAATCCTGGGTGATGAAGCCGAACCCCTTTTTATTGTTGAACCACTTTATTTTTCCACTTGCCATAGCCAATCCCTCGTTGCGAGGCCGGGTCAAAAACCAATTCAAACCGGCCAAAATCCGGCCACGTTCATGAATTGCTTTTTACAAAATACTCAGGCCTCAATGTGAACGGGCTGAATAATTTTTTTTGATGAAGACGTCAAGCGAAAAATCTTGACTAATCCACCTGCAACGCACGGTCAATCATGTGCGGCAGATGACTGACCAGACCGGTTTCGGTGACGGCAAAATTGGCGCCGGCTTTTTGGGCCGCAGCAATCAGGGTCGTTTCCGTTTCCGGGGCGAAGGCGATGACCGGCAGATGACTCGTGTCGGCGTCGGCTTTTATTTTACTGATGACATCGCAGACATCGCCGGATGCCGTCAGGTCGGCCAGCAGCAACAATGGTTTTTCACGCTTGGCCGTCGCGGCGAGCAGGGCGGCGTTGTTCACCACGAGGACGCGATAATGCAAATCCTGCAATCGGTTGACCAACTGGCTGCCGGGCATGAGCCGTTCGTAAAAAACCAAGGCGAGAGGTTCCGGCATAATCGCTGAAGTTTACGGCAAATCCGTCGCGCCCATCAAAAAACGGTCGCATTCGCGCGCGACGCCGCGGCCTTCGTTGAACGCCCACACGACAAGGCTCTGACCGCGACGACAATCACCGGCGGCAAAAACTTTCGGCAGGTTCGTCGTGTATTTTTCAAATTCGGCCTTGGCGTTCGACCGCGCGTCGCGTTCGATGCCGAGCGCTTCGAGCAACGGCTGTTCCGGTCCGAGAAAACCCATCGCGAGCAGCACGAGCTGCGCGGGCAAGACTTTTTCGGTGCCGGGAACATTTTTGGGGATGAACTGGCCTTTGTCGTTTTTCGTCCACTCGACTTGCACGGTGTGGACGGCTTTGACGTGACCATGCGCATCGCCCTCAAACTTCGTCGCGGTGGTCAGATAAATCCGCGGATCGGCGCCGAATTTTGCAGCGGCTTCTTCCTGGCCGTAGTCCATTTTGTAAGTCTTCGGCCATTCGGGCCACGGATTATCCTTGGCGCGTTCGAGCGGCGGCTGCGGCAAAATTTCCACCTGCACGAGCGACGTGCAGCCGTGACGGATCGAAGTGCCGACGCAATCGGTGCCCGTGTCGCCGCCGCCGATGACCACGACGTCCTTGCCCGTCGCATCAATGAAATTACCGTTCTTGTGCGCGTCCAAAACCGCCTTCGTGTTCGCGGTCAAAAAATCCATCGCGAAGTGAACGCCTTTTAGTTCACGGCCGGGAATCGGCAGATCGCGCGGCTTGGTCGCGCCCGTCGCCAAAATCACCGCGTCAAAATCTTTCAACAATTTTTCTGCCGGCAGATTTTTGCCGACTTCCGTGTTGCAGACAAATTTCACGCCTTCTTGTTCGAGCAGGGCGAGGCGGCGCAGCACGACTTCTTTTTTGTCGAGCTTCATGTTCGGAATGCCATACATCAACAAGCCGCCCGGACGATCCGCGCGCTCAAATACCGTGACTTCGTGGCCGGCTTTGTTTAACTGTGCTGCGGCGGAAAGTCCCGCCGGACCGGAGCCAACGACAGCAACTTTTTTTCCGGTGCGAACTTTTGGCGGTTCCGCCGTGACCCAGCCGTTTTCCCAGCCGTGATCAATGATTTCGCATTCGATGTTTTTGATCGTGACGGCGGGATTGTTCATGCCGAGCACGCAGGAGCCTTCGCACGGTGCCGGACAAACGCGGCCGGTGAACTCGGGAAAATTATTCGTCTTGTGCAGACGGTCAAGCGCCTCGCGCCAGAGGCCGCGATAAATCAAATCATTCCACTCCGGAATCAAATTATGGATCGGGCAGCCGCTGGCCATGCCGCTGACGAGCTGGCCGGTGTGGCAGAACGGAATCCCGCAGTCCATGCAGCGCGCGCCCTGTTTCTTCAGGTCGGCTTCCGGCAGGTGGTGGTGAAATTCCTTCCAGTCGGCGATGCGTGCGAGCGGCGCGCGATCGGCGGGCAATTCACGTTGGAACTCTAAAAATCCAGTTGGTTTTCCCATCTTGTCTTAGGGTTAGATGCTAAAATTATTTTTGACGCGATCAGTGTCCGCCCTTCACATTTTCCTCGAATGCGGCCATGACGGCCTCGTCGCCGGTCAGGCCTTGCGACTGCACTTTTTTGAGCGATTGCAACACGCGCTTGTAATCCTGCGGCATGACTTTCACAAATTTCGGGAGGAAATTTTTCCAGTCGCCGAGAATTTTTTCCGCGCGCTCGCTGTGCGTGAACGTCTGGTGCCGCTGGATCAATTTCCACACTTCTTCGATCTCGTCCGGATCTTCGAGTTTTTCGAGGCCGACCAGTTCCATGTTGCAGCGCGTGGCGAAATCGCCCGCCTCGTCCAGCACGTAAGCCACGCCGCCGCTCATGCCGGCCGCGAAATTACGGCCCGCTTTGCCGAGCACCACGACCCGACCGCCGGTCATGTATTCGCAACCGTGGTCGCCAACGCCTTCGACGACCGCATTCACGCCGGAGTTGCGGACGCCGAAGCGTTCGCCCGCCATGCCGCGCACAAAAATTTCGCCGGCCGTCGCGCCATAAAGCGCCACGTTGCCGATGATGATGTTTTCCTCGGCCGCAAACGTGGAACCTTTCGGCGGATAAACGATCAATTTACCGCCGCTCAAGCCTTTGCCGAAATAATCGTTTGCATCGCCTTCCAGTTCGAGCGTCATGCCTTTCGGCGTGAACGCACCGAGGCTCTGACCGGCGCTGCCAAAAAATTTCAGAAGCACCGTATCTTCGGGCAGGCCCGCCGGCCCGTGCTGCTTGGTGATTTCGCTGCCGACAATCGTGCCGACCACGCGGTTCACGTTGATGATCGGCAGTTCGGCGCGAACTTTTTCGCCGCGCTCGATCGCCGGTTTGCAGATGTCCAAAAGCTTGGTCACATCCAGTGATTTTTCCAGACCGTGATCCTGCGGTTGCGAGCGGAAGCGGCCGACTTCCGGCCCGGCTTCGGGCTGATACAAAATCGGCGTGAGATCGAGGCCCTTGGCCTTCCAATGCTCGATCGCCTTCCACGGCGCAAGCTTGTCCGTGCGGCCAACCATGTCTTCGAGTTTGCGGAAACCAAGCTTGGCCATGATCTCGCGCAATTCCATCGCGATGAATTTCATGAAATTCACGACGTGATCCGCGTCACCGGTGAAACGCTTGCGCAACTTTGGATCCTGCGTCGCCACGCCGACGGGGCAGGTGTTCAGATGGCAGACGCGCATCATGATGCAACCCATCACGACCAGCGGCGCGGTGGCAAAACCAAATTCTTCCGCACCGAGCAACGCGGCGACCGCCACGTCGCGGCCGGTCTTTAACTGGCCGTCCGCCTCGACATAAATGCGGCTGCGCAGATTATTCAAGACAAGCGTCTGATGAGTTTCGGCCAGGCCAAGTTCCCACGGCCCGCCTGCATGTTTGATAGACGAGAGCGGCGATGCGCCGGTGCCGCCGTCATGACCGGAAATCAAAACCACGTCCGCGTGCGCCTTTGCGACGCCCGCCGCGACCGTGCCGACGCCGACTTCGGCGACGAGCTTCACGCTGATGCGCGCGTCGCGGTTGGAATTTTTCAGATCGTGAATCAGCTCCGCCAAATCTTCGATGGAGTAAATGTCATGATGGGGCGGCGGCGAAATCAAGCCGACGCCGGCGGTCGTGCCGCGCGTTTTGGCGATGTCCGGGAAAACTTTTTTGCCGGGCAACTCGCCGCCTTCACCGGGCTTTGCGCCCTGCGCCAACTTGATTTGCAGCTCGCGCGCGTGCGTCAAATAATTGCTCGTCACGCCGAAACGTCCGCTCGCGACCTGCTTGATCGCGGAATTTTTCGAATCGCCGTTCGCTTCCAAAACGTAGCGCGCCGGATCTTCGCCGCCTTCGCCGGTGTTGGATTTGCCGCCGAGCCGGTTCATCGCGACAGCCAATGTTTCGTGCGCTTCCTTCGAGATTGAGCCGTAACTCATCGCGCCAGTTTTGAAGCGCTTGACAATGCTTTCCACCGATTCGACCTCTTCAATCGGAATCGCGGTTTCGGCAAATTTGAAATCGAGCAGCCCGCGCAACGTGCACAGATTCTTCGCCTGGTTGTTCACCAGCTCGGCATATTCGCGATAAATCTTTTCGCTGCCGAGGCGGCAGGCGGTTTGCAGTTTGTGAATCGTTTGCGGATTGAACAAATGATATTCGCCGCTGTCGCGCCATTGATATTGGCCGCCGGCTTCGAGTTCCGCGTTCACCATTTCGCGCGGGAACGCGCGGCGATGACGGGCCATGGCTTCTTCGGCAATGACGCCGAGGCCGACGCCTTCGATGCGCGACGGCGTCCAGGTGAAATATTTGTCCACGACCTCGCTGTTGAGGCCGACGGCCTCAAAGATCTGCGCGCCGCGATAACTTTGCACGGTCGAGATGCCCATCTTGGCCATCGTTTTCACGACGCCCTTGATCGCGGCCTTCACGAATTTTTTCACGCCGGTCTTGTGATCGGTGTTCGGCAGCAGACCTTCCTTGATGAGATCGTCAATCGTCTCGTAGGCGAGATACGGGTTGATGGCGCTGCAACCGTAGCCGATGAGCAGCGCGAAATGATGCACCTCGCGCGGTTCGCCGGATTCAAGCACGAGGCCGGTGCGTCCGCGCGTGCCGGTGCGGATGAGATGATGATGCAAACCCGCCGTGGCGAGCAGCGCGGGAATCGGCGCGAGTTCCGACGAAATCCCGCGATCCGACAGAATCAAAATGTTCGCGCCGTCCTCGATGGCCTGGTCGGCGATGGAAAACATTTCTTCGAGCGCCGTTTCCAAACCTTTTTCGCCGTCGGCCGCCTTGAACAAAATCGGAATTGTCGCCGCGCGAAAACCGGGGCGGTTCACCTGCCGGAGTTTTTCCAATTCTTCGTTCGTGAGAATCGGCTGTTCCAACCGAATGAGCGAGCAACTGTCGGGCTTGGAATTGAGCAGGCCGCCGCGGCAGCCCACCATCGTGTGCGTGGCCGTGATGATCTCCTCGCGGATGGGATCAATCGGCGGATTGGTCACCTGCGCGAACAATTGCTTGAAATAATTGTAAAGCAACTGCGGCTTGTTCGACAAAACGGCGAGCGGCGTGTCCGTGCCCATCGAGCCGAGCGGTTGCACGCCGGTGCTGGCCATCGGGCCGACGATGATCCGCAGATCTTCGAACGTGTAGCCGAACGCCTGCTGCTGCTGCAAAATTTTCCGGTGCGACGGCTCGGTGTGCTGCGACGGCTCCGGCAAATGTTCCAGCAACACATGGTATTTATCGAGCCACTCGCGATACGGGTGCGCGGCAGTATATTTCTTTTTGAGTTCCTCGTCGGCGATGATGCGGCCCTGCTCGGTATCAATCAAAAACATGCGGCCCGGCTGCAACCGGCCTTTGCTCGCGACGCGCTCCGGCGCAATCGGCAGCACGCCCGCTTCCGACGCCATGATGACGACATCATCTTTCGTGACGTAATAACGCGACGGGCGGAGGCCATTGCGATCCAGGCACGCGCCGATGCGGATGCCGTCGGTGAACGCCATCGATGCCGGGCCGTCCCACGGTTCGATCAGGCAGGAATGATATTCGTAAAACGCCTTGCGGTCGGCGTCCATGCTCTCGTGATTTTCCCATGGCTCGGGAATCATCATCATCATCGCCAGCGGCAGTTCGCGGCCGGCCATGACGAGGAGTTCAAGGCAGTTGTCAAACTGCGCCGAATCGCTGCCGTCTTCGTTGATGACGGGAATGACTTTCTTGATGTCCTTGCCGAACAACGCGGATTTAAAATTCGCCTGCGCCGCCTTCATCCAATTGACGTTGCCGCGCAGCGTGTTGATTTCGCCGTTGTGCGCGATGAAACGATTCGGATGTGCGCGATCCCAGCTTGGAAACGTGTTCGTCGAAAAACGCGAGTGAACGAGCGCCAGCGCCGTGACCATGCTTTCGTCGCGCAAATCGGGATAATATTTCGCGACTTGCTCGGGCATCAACATGCCTTTGTAAGTCATCGTCCGCACGGACAGGCTGGAAACATAAAACCATTTGCCGCCGTCAATCTTGCTGCCGTAACGGATTTTCTGCTCCGCCTGTTTGCGGATGACGTAAAGTTTGCGCTCGAACGCCGCTTCGTCTTTGAGTTCGGGATTGCGCCCGATGAACACCTGCGCCATGTGCGGCTCGGCCTCGACGGCGGTTTTGCCGAGCGAGGAATTATCCGTCGGCACATCGCGCCAGCCGAGCAGCGTCTGGCCCTCGGCGGAAACAAATTTGGCGAACGCGGTTTTGACGCCGTTGCGCTCGCGCAGATTCGGCGGAAGAAACATCATGCCCACGCCGTATTCATTTACCGCCGGCAATTTGAATCCAAGTTTCGCCGTCGCCTTGACGAGAAATTCGTGCGGCTTCTGGATGAGGATGCCCGCGCCGTCGCCGGTGTTCGGCTCGTGGCCGACCGCGCCGCGGTGATCCAGATTCACGAGAATCTGCAAGCCGTCCGTGACGGTCTGGTGCGACTTCTTGCCCTTGATGTTGACGACAAAACCGATGCCGCACGAGTCATGCTCGAACTGCGGGTCGTAAAGCCCTTGTTTCAACGGAGCACCGGGCGGCGTGGAACCAATATCATTAGCGGTCTGCATTATTTTCTGGTGATGCGCGGGGCGGATAAGCCTGCGTTCACTTATTTTTTACCCGTTTTATTTTCCGGCGCAATAATTGTTTTCAAAAATCACCAAGAATCGGCGATTAGATTTTGATTTTTTCCGCGCGCTTGCATTAGTTGTCGGCGGTTAAATATGAGAAACCTTGCGTGGCCGTCAGATATTTTGCCGCATTAGGTTTAGTTGGCCGCTTACAAAAAACCTTCGCCGCCGCCAAATATATTTTAAAAAACAAGTTGCGACGCAATGGGAATCAATCGCGGCGGGAAGGCTGCTTCGCCATGCGCGGCCAGTTGCGGGCGCCGACGATGTTTAATCAGCTCAAAGCCAGCGCCACGGCATCGCGCAGCTCAGTCAGCGAAAAAGGTTTGGTCAGGAGAAAATCCACCGCGACGGATAATTTACCCGGCCCGCGAAAATCATCGGCGAAGGCGGAGGCCATGATGATGGATTGATCGGGCCGGTGCCGCTTGATGCGTTCGGCCAGTTGGTCGCCCCGCATGCCCGCCATGGAGTAATCGGTGATGATCAGATCAAAATGAGCGTGCTCCAGAAGGGCCAAGGCGGCCTCGCCGCTTTCCACGGTCTGGACGCTGTGGCCGTCAAAAGTGAGCAGCATCTTGATCGACTTGCACACGATGGGTTCATCATCCACCACTAAGATCTGTTCGCCCTTGAGGTTTTTCATTTTCGGAAAATTAAATTCAGAGATTCGCGATCACGCAGCCAATTCCATTTCCAATTCCTCTGCGGTTTCGCGCCAGTCGTCGAGGCGGTCAGCCACGCCGATGGATTCGAAGTAATCCATGTTCAAGTTTGCGCCTTCGGTTTGATCGCACAACGCGTTCGCCACATGCACGGCGGTCAGCGCGCTGAATTTTTTCAGGTCGCTTTTTTCCGGTTCGAGATGAAACGCGACCGCTTCGACGATCGAGGCCGGCAAACCCCACAGTCCAAACAAATATGCGGCGAGGCCGGTGTGCGTCGCGCCAAAAACATCCAGCTCCGCTTCCGCGAGGGAAATTTTTTCCTGCGCGGCCAGCGCCAGCGCTTTTTCAAATTCATCGGGCACGCTGTCGGCGAGCATGAGCTGGCCGATGTCATGCAACATGCCGGCGGTGAACGCATCTTCGCATTCGGAAAATTCCACGCGCTCGCGGCGCATGATGGTGCGCGCAAGGTCGCCGGTTTTCATCAAATGCGACCAGAGGGCTTCGGGCGAAAAATGTTTCAACCGGCCGGGTTTGAAACTGGAAAAAACCTGGGCGGACAGCGCGAGCGCGCGCACCGTAGTCATGCCCAATTGCTGCACGGCATCCACCGGATCGTTGATCGGCGAGACCAGGCCGAAGGCGGCGGAGTTGGCAACTTGCAGAATTTTGGTGGTGATGCCGGGATCTTTGGCGATGATGTGAGCGATGCCTTGGATGGAGGCGTTGGGCGATTCGATTTCACGGAGGATATCCAGATAGATCAACGGAAAGCTCGGGAGGGTGTGCATTCGGCCGGCGAGCCCACGTAACCGATCGTCTTTGAGATACGCGTCGAGGCTGCCGATGCGCGCGAGCGTGGCGCGGAGCGTTTTCACATCGAACGGTTTGGGAATGAACAGATGCGTGCAGTTCAGCGAATCGGCCGCTTCGGCCTGGTCGCTGCTGCCGGAAATGATGATGCGCGAAGTCTGCGGGTGCAATTTGCGGACTTCGCCGAGCAGTTCAATGCCGCTCATGCCGGGCATTTGCATGTCCGACGCGACCACGTCAAAAGTGGACTGCCGGAGCAATTCCAGCGCGATCTCGGCGTCGGCCGCCGTGGTAGTTTCCCACTGGCTGGCCTCGCCGGAAAGCATGATGCCGTAAAGTTGCAACAACACTTCGTTGTCTTCGACAAACAGGATTCGTTTCATTCTGATTACCTTCTGAGCAATCACGTCCGCCGGAATCCCTTGAATTTTCCATTGCCGCAGGACGCCAATCTGATAGGCTTATCGTCCGTTTTACAAAAAGATTTAACAGAAAATAATTTTATGTCACAGCATCGCAGCCTCCGCGCCGCCTCCACCTTGGGCGGCAAACGCAACGTCCTCAAGCGTTTTGAACGCACCGCGCTTTTGGAAAAGCGCGGCCACCGCAAAGCCGGGGACAAGATCACCGGCCTCCGCAAAACCAAGCCGGACGCCTGATTAATGCGGGTTGCGGAGTGCGGAGTGCGGAATGAAAACCGCGCGTAGATTTGTTTGTCCGCACTTCGCGTTCCGCACTGCGCACTTTGACGGTTCGCCTTCAAAAATTTTTAGCTGACGCCGGCGTGGCTTCGCGCCGCGCCGGGGAAAAAATCATTTTGGAAGGCCGCGTCAGCGTCAACGGCCAGATCGTCCGCCTGCTCGGCACGAAAGTGGATGCCGACCACGACAAAATTTCCGTGGACGGCAAAACGGTCGGCGTCCGCAAAAAAATTTACGTCGCGCTGCACAAGCCGGTGGGCTGCGTGTGCTCGCGCCACGACGAGCTCGGCCGGCCGACGATTTATGAGTTGTTGCCCAAGGAATGGGCCACGGTGAATTCCGTCGGCCGGTTGGATTATAACAGCGAAGGATTGATTTTTCTCACCAATGATGGACAATTCGCGCTGCACCTGACGCACCCGCGCTACGGCGTCCGCAAAAAATACGTGGCGACCGTCGAGGGCGAGGTCACCGGCGAAATGCTCGCCGATTTCAAGCGCGGCGTCTGGCACCATGGCGAGAAGTTGCAGGCGCAGGCGGGCCGGATCGTTTCGGCCAACCGCAACAAGAGCGTGGTGGAACTGGAATTGAGCGAAGGCAAAAACCGCGAGGTGCGGCGATTGTTTGAATCGCAAAATCTGGCGGTGAAACGACTGCAGCGGGTGCAGATCGGGAAAATTAAACTGGCGGAATTAAAGCCGGGCCGCTGGCGGACTTTGAACGAGACGGAAATAGAAACTTTGATTGCAAATTTATGAAAATGAGTTGCTGGTTGGTTATTGGAATGACGGTCGCCACTGGTGCCGTGGCACAGGTCAACACGAACACGCTGCCGCCCATCCCGCCGCCAATGACGGCTCCCGCTGCGCCGGTCACGCCGGAAATCAACGCGCCCGCGAAAAAAATCGCGCCGGTGAAGCACAAGAAAAAAGCCGCCGCCAAGACCGCTGTAAAAAAAGCGCTTGCGCCAAGGAAGATCACCGCCGCCGCGCCAACGGTCGCGCTGGTTCCAGGCCCGGCGGAAGTCGCCGTGGATAACTTAAATGTGCGCGGCCAGGCCGGACTCAAGGGCGAGTTCATTACCCACGTCACCAAAGGCAGCACGGTAAATGTATTGAGCCAGATCAATCTCGATAAACCGCTCGCCGGCGAGCCGGCGTCGTGGGCGAAAATTTCGCTGCCGACCAACGTGCTCGTCTGGGTGCGTGCGGAATTTGTGGATGCGACGAACAAAACTGTGTTGCCAAAAAAATTAAACCTGCGCGCCGGGCCGGGTGAAAATTACAGCGTGCTGGGCGTGATCGAACATGGCACGCCGGTCAGCGAAGTCATCACCAAGAGCGGTTGGACGCAGATCGAGCCGCCGGCCAACGCCTATGCGTTTGTGGCCGCGATTTATTTGAAACAGGAAGCCTCGGGCACATTGGTGCCGACCAACATTCCGGCCTCGCCGGAAACTGCGGTCACGCCGATTCCCGCGATTCCCGCGCCGCCGACGACGGTGGCCGAACCGCCCGCGATTGTCACGCAACCGCCGGTTGCGCCCGCGCCGGAAACCAATGCCGCGCCCGTGGCCGTCGTGCCCGCGCCGGTCGTGACTGAAACGAACACGGTGATTGATGACACGAATCCGCCGCCGCCGCGCATCGTGACCCACGAAGGTTTGGTCCGCGCCTCGGTCAGCGTGGTTGCCCCGACCTATTTTGAATTGTATAATCCGAGCACGGACAAGGCGATTAATTACCTTTACAGCACCACGACGAATCTCAGTCTGTCTCGCTACAACGGTTATCAAATCATCGTCACTGGCGAAGAAGGCATGGACGCCCGCTGGAAGGATACGCCGGTTTTGAAGGTCCAGCGCATCTACGTGCTCTCCACCAACACTCCCAGCTCTCGTGGCAGCAACGCTCATTGACGGCCGCGCCATCGCGGCGCAAATACAGCGGGAACTGGCCGCGCGCGTGACCGCGCTGCAAACGCGCGGCGTCACGCCCGGACTCGCCTTCGTGCGCGTGGGCGAAGATCCGGCTTCCAAAGTCTATGTCGACCGCAAGGAAAAAGCGTGTGCCGAACTCGGCATCGCCTCGGAGACGCACATGTTGGCGGAAAAAACTTCCGAGGCGGAACTGCTCGCGCTGCTGGCCAAATTAAATGCCGATCCGCGCCTGCACGGAATCTTGGTGCAAGCGCCGCTGCCGAAACAAATTTCCGAGGCCAAAGTTTTTTCCACGGTTTTGCCGCAAAAAGATGTGGACGGTTTTCATCCGGTGAACGTGGGCAAATTGATGCTCGGCGACACGACGGGTTTTCGTCCGTGCACGCCGGCGGGCGTGATGGAATTGCTCGCGCGTTCCGGCGTGACGACCGCAGGCGCGGAAGTCGTGGTGCTCGGACGCGGAAATATTGTCGGCAAACCAATGGCGGCGATGCTTTGCCAAAAAGGAAAAAATGCCAACAGCACGGTCACGCTTTGCCATTCCGCCACGCGCGACATCCAGGCGCATTGTTTGCGCGCGGATATTTTGATCGCGGCGATGGGCGTCGCGGAATTTGTCAAAGCCGACATGGTCAAGCCCGGTGCGGTTGTGATTGACGTGGGTGTGAACCGCGTGCCGGATGCGACTTCCAAGACGGGCACGAAACTCGTCGGCGACGTGGCGTTTGCCGCCGTGGAAAAAATCGCGGGAAAAATCACGCCGAATCCCGGCGGCGTGGGCCCGATGACGATCGCGATGCTGTTGCAGAACACCGTCCGCGCGGCGGAACAAACATCCGACCAAACAAAATAAATGCGGAAAACCGGGGACGCCGGAACGGCAACTGGCTGTCCAAAAATTTTCCTGACGGGCTGTTTTTCAATTCAAAACTCAAAACTAAAAATTTATAATCTTATGCAAGCCACCCGAATTCTCCCCGATCTCCAATGCTCGCTCATCTGCGAGGAAGTCCGTCAGGAAGCCAACGGCAATTTGTTTCTCATCGGCGTTTTGAATTTCATCCGCGTGCCGCAATTGCCGGTGGTCGCCGGGCGCATTTGCCTCTTCAACCGCTGGACGGCGGGCATCGGCCAGTTCAACGAAACCATCCGCCTGATCGCGCCCGACCAGAGCACGGTGCTGACGAAGAGTGAAATGAAATTCGAGCTGCGCGATCCGGCGTTGAGCGCGACGAACGTGATGTTTTTCACCCAGGTAAAATTTGAAGTGGCTGGAACGTATTACATCGAGGTGCTCGTGGATGACGTGATGAAACTGCGTTATCCGTTGCCGGTCGTCGTCGCCCCGGCGCCGAACCAGAAGTCGCCTGCGGCTGAAAAACAAGGCTGATTTCTGGGCGTTCGCGTGGCATCATCCGCGGCGTGAGCGCGTTCACCGAACCGAGTTTCGCTTGGGAACCCATCACGCCCCGCGGCGTGGCGGCGTTTGCGCGCGCATCGTTTGAACGGCTGTTCATTGTTCAGGCGATTTTTGCGGTCATGGCCGCCGCCGCCGTGGTGTGGTTTTTGCACGATGGAATTTTCCCGACCGTTGACACCGCCATCAATGCGCTGCCGGCCACCGGTGAAATCCGTCACGGCCAGCTTGATTGGCATGGCGACTCCCCGACATTGTTGGCGGAAGGCAATGTGCTCGCCTTCATGGTGGACCTCGAGCACGGCGGCAGCATCCGTTCGCCCGCTGATTTTCAGTTTGAATTCGGTCGCGACTCCCTTCGCACGCTGACATTGTTTGGCGAAGCGGAATTTCCTTATCCTGATGGCTGGATTTTCCCGGCGAATCTTCACGCGGCGCGGCCGGCGTGGGGCGCGTGGTCGCCGGAAATTCTCGGCCTCGCCGCGCTCGGCACTTTTTTTGGATTGCTGCTGGTCTGGACGCTGTTGGCGACGCTTTATTTTCTGCCCGTCTGGCTCATCTGTTTTTTTGCGAATCGCGATCTGAATTTCCGCCAGAGCTGGAAGCTCGCCGCCGCCGCGCTGTTGCCCGGCGCGCTGCTGCTCTCGCTGGCTATTGTGCTCTATGATCTCGCGGCCTTCGACCTCATCCAACTTTGCTTCGCCTTCGGCATGCATCTCATCATCGGCTGGATTTATCTCTTCGTCAGCCCGATGTTTTTGAACCGCGTCGTGCCGGCGGAAAAGGGCAATCCGTTTTTGCCGCCGAAAAATTGACACCGCCGCCGCGCGACTTTAGCCTGTGCGCTCATGTCGAAACTTCCGTTTGAACTGTTGCTGGCGCTGCGTTATTTGCGGCCGCGACGGACGTTTGTTTCCATCATCACGCTCATTTCGATCATCGGCGTCGCGCTCGGCGTCGCGGTGTTGATCATTGTCCTCAGCGTCATGAGCGGTTTCGACCACGATTTCCGCGAAAAAATCATCGGCTTCAACGCGCATCTCACCGTCACGCAGGTTGACGCCGCGCAAGACAGCGTGCCGCTGAAAAATTATCAGGCGGTCGCGGACAAAATCGTCACCAACAAAAAAGTCCGCGGCGTGGCGCCGTTTGTCATCGGACCGGTGCTCGTGGAAACGCAGGGCGACACGAACCGCCAGGCGTTGCAGGACGCGCCGGTGTTGCGCGGCGTGGACCCGGCCAGCGAAGGCAAGGTCAGCACGCTGCCGAGCAAAATCATTTTCGGCAAATTTGACTTGAGCGGCCACGGCATGGTCGTCGGCACGGATTTTGCCAACAACATGCACTTGCAGATTGGCGATCATCTGTCCGTTTATTCCGCGCGCGAGATAAAAAAAATGAAGGCGGCGTATGACCGCAAGGAATACGAGACGATTCTGCCGGACGATTACGAGGTGCGCGGCATTTTTGACATCGGTTATTACGAATACGACGCGCACATCATCGTCACCTCGCTGGAAAATGCGCAGGACATGTATGATCTTGATGACTCGGTTCACGGGTTGTTTGTAACTCTCGATGATCCATATCAAGCCGCGCTGGTGCGGACGCAGTTGCTGAACATGCTGGGCGAAAATTATTCCATCTCGACCTGGATGGAACAAAGTTCCGTCATGCTCAACGCGCTCGAAGTCGAAAAAAACGTGATGTTCTATTTGTTGTTTTTCATCGTGCTCGTCGCGGCGCTGTGCATTTTGAGCGCGCAAATAACGTTTGTGATTCAAAAGACGCGCGAGATCGGCATGCTGAAAGCGCTCGGCGCGAGCAAACTGCAAATCTCCGGCATATTTTTGTTTCAAAGCGCCATCATCGGCGTCATCGGCGTCACCTCCGGTTTTGGCTTGGGCATGCTCGCGGTGCAATATCGCAACGAATTTTTGCATTTGATGCGCCATCTGACGGGTTGGGAATTATTTCCCGCGTCCGTCTATGGCTTCGGCGAGTTGCCCGCGCTGATCACGCCGAGCGATGTCGCCGTGATCTGCATCGCGTCGTTTGTGATCTGTCTTTTTGGCGGCTTGCTCCCCGCATGGCGGGCCGGCCGGTTGAAACCCGTGGAGGCGCTGCGTTATGAGTGAACCGATCCTGTCCGCGCGCGGACTCAAAAAAACTTACGTGATCGGCAAACGCACGCTCGAAGTGTTGCGCGGCGTGGATCTGGAAATTACGCGCGGCGATTTCGTGGCGCTGCGCGGCGCTTCCGGCACGGGCAAAAGCACGCTGCTCCATTTGATCGGCGGACTCGATACGCCCAACGCCGGCGAAATCATTTACCACGGCGAAAATCTCGCCGCGTTTTCGGAAGGCAAGCTGACCCATTTCCGCAACCGCCACGTCGGGTTTGTTTTTCAGGCATATCATCTGTTGCCCGAACTGACCGCGCTCGAAAATGTCTGCCTGTCCGCGCGCATCGCCCGCACCTCCGCCCGCGTTGCGGAAAAAAACGCCTGCGATTTGCTCGCGCGCGTCGGCCTCGGCGAAAGGTTGGAGCACAAGCCCTCCGAACTTTCCGGCGGCGAACAGCAGCGCGTCGCCATCGCCCGCGCCTTGATCAATGAACCGGAATTGCTGCTGGCCGATGAGCCGACGGGAAATTTGGACTCGCACACCGGCCTGGAAATCATTGAGCTGCTGAAACAGTTGCGCGCGGAAAAACAAATGACGCTCGTCATCGCCACGCACGATGCGAAAGTGGCCGCCACCGCGCCGCGCGTGATCGAACTGGTGGACGGACGGATTTCCGCGTAAATTTACCGTTTGCGATTTACGATTGACGGACGGATGTTCCCCCAACGCGTAACTCGCAGTTCGTCATTTGCAAATTTCATGAGCCAACAATACTGGGAAGCCCGTTATCAGACCGCCGACATGCCGTGGGAAAAAGGCGCGGCGGCGCCGGGCTTGGTGGATTTTCTCGCGTCGCATCCGGAACTGCCGCGCGGCACGGTCTGCGTGCCCGGCTGCGGCACCGGCCACGATGTCCGCGCCTTCGCCGCCGCCGGTTTTGAAACGTTCGGTTTCGACATCGCGCCCAGCGGCATTCAACTGGCCGAAAAGAAGACCACGCAGGCCGGCCTCGACGCCACATTTCAACTCGCCGATTTTTTGCACGACGACCCGCCGCAAAAATTTGACTGGCTGTTTGAACATACTTTGTTCTGCGCCATCCAAGTCAAGGAGCGCGAGGAATATGTCCGCGCCGTGCTGCGCTGGCTGAAACCCGGCGGAAATTATCTCGCGGTGAATTATCTGATTCCCGACGTGGACGGCCCGCCGTTCGGCACCACGCGCGCGGAAATCTGGCGGCGGTTTTCGCCGCACTTTGACCTGCTCGCCGAGTGGGTGCCGCGTTCGTATCCGAACCGCACCGACAAAGAGCGGATGTTTTGCTGGCGGCGGAAAGCGGGTTGAAAATTACATCCTCGGGATTAGAATCTTATATGCTTGAAGATCGTGACTACATGCGGCAACCGGAATACCGCGACCCGATATTTCGCGCGTCGCGCTGGTCGTGGACGCTGGTATTGCTGCTGGTCAACGCCATCGTTTTCATCATCGAATGCGTGGTCGCCGGCTATCCCCCGACCTTTTCTGAAAATAATTATTTCGCGTTAAGCGTGGAAGGCATCAAGCACGGCTATGTCTGGCAGTTTCTCACCTTCCAGTTCATGCACGCCAATTTTCTGCACATTTTTTTCAACAGCTGGACCATCTACGTTTTCGGCCGGCACCTGGAAGCGGAGATCGGTCCCAAGAAATTTTTGGCGCTCTATTTTGCCAGCGGCATCATCGGCGGCGTGTGTCAAATCCTGGGCGGAATCATCTGGCCCACCCATTTTGGCGTCGCCGTCGTGGGGGCTTCGGCGGGCGCGATGGGCCTGATGACCGCGTTTGCCGTGCTGGCCCCCGAGGAACCGCTGACCATTTTTTTATACTTTTTCCCGGTCACCATCCGAGCCAAATATTTTGTCTGGGGCTTTGCGCTGCTGTCGGCTTTGTGCATCCTGTTTCCGCAATCCGTTTTCACCGCGCTGTTCGGCGGCAACGTCGCCAACGCCGCGCATCTCGGCGGCATGGCAATGGGCTGGTTTTTTGTGCGCCAGATTTTGCACGGCGACTGGTCGCGGCTGGCGGGAAAAATGCGGCCGGTGCCGGCGCGCGAACCCCGCCGGGCAACGCTGGAACCGCTGCCGCCAAAACCCGCCGGTGATTTTCTGGCCGACGAAGTAGACCCCATCCTCGACAAAATTTCCGCGCATGGCATCCAGAGCCTGACGCCACGCGAACGGGAAATTCTCGAGGCCGCGCGCAAAAAAATGACCCGTTCATGAGCCGCGCGCCCGTCCGTTCGCAGGCCGTCGCCATGCTCATCCTCGCCACGCCCTGCTGGGCATTGAGTTTTCCGGTGATGAAGGCGCTCGCGCTGGAACAGCAAAAACTTTTGCCCGCCGCCTCCACCTGGTTTTTCACCGCGCTCGGCGTGCTGCTGCGTTTTGGCATCGCCGGATTGTTGCTCTTGCCGTTGCTGTTTCGCACTGGGGGAAAAACTTCCCGGCGCGAAATCGAACAGGGGATCATCCTCGCCGCGGTCGGCGGCGGCGGAATTTTATTTCAGATGGACGGGCTGGCCTATACCGCGGCGTCCACCTCCGCTTTTCTTACGCAAGGCTACACCGTTTTCATTCCCCTGTGGCTGGTGCTGACCACGCGCCGCTGGCCGTCGTTAAAAATATTTTTGAGCGTGCTGCTGGTGCTGGCCGGCGTGGGCGTGCTCGCGGATTTGAATTTTCACGGGCTCAAGCTCGGGCGCGGCGAAATGGAAACCGTCATCGCCTCGTTGTTTTTCACCGCGCAAATCCTGACGCTCGAACATCCGCGCTACGCCGCCAACCGGCCGCTGCAATTTTCCGTCGTGATGTTTCTGGCGATGGCCGTGTTCAGCGCCCCGCTCGTTTGGGCGACCGCGCCCAACCTCGTCGCGTGCCTGCGCGCCTACTCGTCTCCGGCTGCGTGTGGTTTCATGGCCCTGCTGATCACGGTCTGCACGCTCGTCGGCTACGGCATCATGAACTGCTGGCAGCGCCGCGTCACCGCCACCGAAGCCGGCCTGATCTACTGCATCGAACCGGTCTGCGCGAGCGTGATGGCCTTGTTTTTGCCCGCGTGGTTTTCGCTCTGGGCGAACATAAATTATTCCAACGAACAACTCACCGCGCGCTTGCTGGTGGGCGGCGTTTTGGTGACGGCGGCAAATCTGTTGCTGCAATCACCATGGCTGGCACCGCGCCGCGCCGCCGCTTGAACACGGATAATTTTTCACTTCCGCCTTTTTAATTTTTCCATTTTCATTTTTAATTACGAAATGATTTTACGCTACTCGCGCCCCGACATGCGGGCGATTTGGACCGACGAAAACAAATTAAAAATCTGGCTGCAGATCGAGCTGCTCGCCAGCGAGGCGCTCGTCAGGGAAGGCATCGTGCCTGCGAAAGATTTCGCGAAGATGAAGCGCGGCGCGGAAAAATGTTTCGCCGATACGAAAGCGTTGACCGAGCGCGCCAAGGAATTGGAAAAAACGCTGAATCATGACGTCATCGGTTTCACCACCGCCGTCGCCGAACAGATCAACGACCGCGCGAGCCGCTGGCTGCATTTCGGCCTCACGAGCAGCGACATTGTGGACACCTGTTTCGCCGTGCAGATGGTGCAAAGCGCGGACATTTTGATTGCCGATGTCAAAAAACTTTTGCCCATCATCGCCCGCCGTGCGAAGGAACATAAGTTCACGCCGTGCATCGGCCGCAGTCACGGCATCCACGGCGAGCCGACGACGTTTGGTCTGAAAATGGCACTGATGCACGATGAATTTTCCCGCGCTCTCGAACGCCTCGAACGCGTGCGCAAAGTTGTCGCCATCGGCAAACTTTCCGGCGCGGTCGGCACAAATGCGCACCTCTCGCCGAGCGTGGAAAATTTCGTCTGCAAAAAACTCGGCCTCGCGCCCGCACCCATCGCCACGCAAGTCGTGCAGCGCGACATCCACGCGGAATTCATGAACACGCTCGCGCTCATCGGCGCGAGCATGGAACGCTGGGCCGTCGAGTTTCGCCATTTGCAACGGACCGAAGTTTTGGAAGCGGAAGAAGCGTTCACCGTCGGCCAAAAAGGTTCGAGCGCGATGCCGCACAAGCGCAATCCGATCACGTGGGAACGGCTCACCGGCCTCGCCCGCGTGCTGCGCGGCAACGCCGTCGCCGCGCTGGAAAACGTCGCGCTCTGGCACGAACGCGATATTTCGCACTCGTCGGTCGAGCGGATTATTTTTCCCGATTCCTGCACGCTGCTGGATTATATGTTCGGTCTGCTCACGCGCTTGATGGACGGACTCGTCGTCTATCCGGCGAACATGAAAAAAAATCTCGGCCTCTCGCTGGGCATGTGGAACTCACAAACCGTTTTGCTCGCGCTCATCAAAAAGGGCCTGACGCGCGAGGACGCCTACGCGCTCGTCCAGCGCGGCGCGATGAAAACGTGGGAGGTCAAACACGCCGGGCGCGACGATGCGGATTTTCTGGAGGTGCTCAAAGCCGATCCCGACGTGGCGAAACATTTCAAGAAAGGCGAACTCGAAAAACTCTGCTCGCTCGATTTCCATTTCAAGGAAGTGAACAACCGCTTCAAGAAACTGAAGTTATAAACTGGCGGAATGCTGGGGATTTCCCCGCATGAAACTTGCCCGGGTGTTTTATTTTGTTTGAACCTGCCGGCATTTTCCCGGTCACATCATCGGTGGTTTTGGCGGTTGACTTCCTGTGTTCTGACCCTGAACGTCGGATGCATGAAACGCGAATCGCCATCGGAACGTCTCATTGATTATTGATGACTGGCCGCTTGAAACAACTGCTCTGGATTTTGCCGCTGGCCATCGCCGTGCTCGTAGCCGGGCTGGGCATTTGGGGCAACGGCCTTCTGCGCGATACGATCGAGAGCCAGTTGCGGGCACAGTTGACGGCGACGTTGAACGCCAACGTCACCGCGCTCAGCATCTGGACCACCAATCAAACGCGGCTCGCCACCGCGCTGGCGGATGAACCGGACGTGCGCGCATTGTCCACGCGCATTTTGCAAACGCCGCCCGCCGCGCGCCGGAATTTTCAACCGTCGCCGGATCTGGAAAAATTTGTCGGGGCGTTCCGGCCGCGCCTCAACCGGCTGGGTTATGAAATTGCTGATTTGGTGAACACGGATTTCCGCGTGGTGGCGAATTCGGCGCGCGCGCAATTTCCCGGCAACATGCTCGTGTCCGACGCGCACACCAATCAGTTCGCCAACGTTTTTTTGTTTGGCCAGCCGGTCATCATCACGCCCTTCAAGCCGGATTTGTTGATGCAACGCCGGGCCAGTCAGGCGCGCACGAATGACGTGCGCCGTTTCAACCGGCCCGGCACGCCCGCCTTTGGCCGGGCGCGGCGCGGTGACGTTACGTTGATGCAGGTCGCCGCGCCGGTGCGCGATGCGGATGACAAAGTGATCGGTGCGCTGGCCTTGATCATCAATCCCGACCAGGAATTTTCCCGCATCCTCTCCGTCGCGCGGTCCGGCGTGTCCGGCGAAACCTATGCGTTCGACCAGACCGGCCTGCTGATTTCGCACAGCCGGTTCGACGATCAATTGAAGCGGCTCGGCCTGCTCGACAAGACGAACAGTTCCGCGCTGAACCTGCGCCTGCACAATCCCGGCGGCGATTTGACCAAAGGTTTTCAACCGACGAATGAAATTTCCGCGCGGCCGTTGATCCGGCTCGTCTCCGACGCGGTGGATGGCGAGGACGAAGTGCTGCTGTTTCCGACGCGCGATTATCGCGGCGTCGAAGTCGTCGGCGCATCGTGCTGGCTGCCCGATTTCGGTTTCGGCGTCGCGACGCAGATTGACGCGGACGAGGCGTATCGCCCGCTGCATGTATTGCAGCTGGTATTTGTCGTGGTGATTTTATTTTTGCTGCTCTGCGCCACGACGCTGTTTGTTTTTTCCTATGCCAACCTCGCCTGGCGCCAGCGCTTGGGCGAAGCCGAATTGAAATTGAAACAGCTCGGCCAATATACGCTCGAGGAAAAAATCGGCGAAGGCGGCATGGGCGTGGTATATCGTGCCCGCCACGCGTTGCTGCGCCGCGACACCGCCGTGAAACTTTTGTTGCCCGATCGTGCGGACGCCGCCGCGATCGCGCGGTTTGAAAAAGAAGTTCGCCTCACCTGCCAGCTCACGCATCCGAACACGATCCAAGTTTACGATTACGGTCACACGCCCGACGGCATTTTTTATTACGCGATGGAATATTTGCGCGGCCTGAATTTGCACGACCTCGTCGCACGTTACGGCCCGCAGCCCGAAGGTCGCGTGATTCACATCCTCGCGCAAGTGTGCGATTCGCTCGCCGAGGCGCACGCGCTGGGATTGATTCATCGCGACATCAAGCCGGGAAATATTTTTCTCTGCCATCGCGGCGGCGTGGCGGATTGCGTGAAGGTCTTGGACTTCGGGCTTGTGCGGGAATTTCGCGGCGCCGATCCGGAACCGGCCAATCTCCCGGCCGACAATGTCATCGAAGGCACGCCGTGGTTCACGCCGCCCGAGGCGATCACGGGTGCCGCAAACATCGATCCGCGCAGCGACCTCTATTCGCTCGGCGCGCTCGGCTACTATTTATTGACCGGCAAATATATTTTCGATGCCGAAAGCATAGCGGAAATTCATGAGAAACAATTGACCCTGCCGCCGATTCCGCCCAGCCAGCGCACCAACCAGCCGATCAGTTCGGCGATGGAAAAATTACTTTTGCGCTGTCTGGAAAAAGATGCCGATGCGCGCCCGCAATCCGCCAACGAATTGCGAAATCTTCTGCTCGCCACGCCAGCGGCCGCTGATTGGACACCCGCACTGCGCGCGGCTTGGTGGCAAACCTACGACAGCCAGCCGCTGCCACCGATAAATGAAACCGACCTCTCCACGCCGATGGCCACCGTGCGAATAGATCTCGCCAGCCGGATTGAGTAACAAATTTATTTGGCTTGGGTTGTTTCCACCGGCACGAACAGCTTCCGGTTGCTGTCGTCCAACGGGTCGTCGGTTCGCGGATAATCCCGCCAGAGCCAGCGGAGCATTTCAGGTAGGATCGCGCCGCCCTGTTTATTCGAGTGCGTGCCGATGCCCCAGCAATAATTCACGTCGTAGCCTTTCGCGGTCAGCGCGGCGGCCATCTTGAGGTTCTGCGCGTGCCAGTCCCACTTCGCATCGTAGGAATTGGTCCCGCGCCGTTTCCCGCGATTGTCATTCAATCCGTCTTGCAGAAAAATGCGAAGTGGCTTGCGGTCGCTCGCGCGGATGAGATCGGGATAAACATGGCCGCCGCGGATGTTGGTGAAGCTGCCGATGGTGCTGATGACTTTGTGAAATTGATCGGGCCGCTGCCACGCGACGGTGAACGCGCAGATCGCCCCGGAACTCGCGCCGGCGATGGCGCGGTCATCGGCGTTGGTCGAAATATTGTAATCCTTTGCCAGCGCGGGCAGCAGTTCGTTGACGATGAGTTTGGAATAGTTGTTGTTAAGCTCGTTGTATTCGGTGGCGCGGCCGTTGACGCCGTCGCCCCAATTGGTGGAACTGGATTCCGGCTGCGCGGGCGTATGGCCGGGATTGATGAAAACGCCAATGGTCACGGGCATTTCGCGACGATAAATGAGATTGTCAAAAACGTAAGGCACGCGGTAATCGCCGTTGGTGTTCACAAAGGCGTGGCCGTCCTGAAAAATCATGAGGCACGCGGGCTTGGTGGGATCGTATTGGGCGGGAACGTAGATCCAATAATGGCGCGTGGTGTTGGTGAAGACATCGCTGGCGAGCGTGAGCGGGCCGATGATTTTGCCTTGCGGCACGCCCGCGTGCGGCGCGGAATCCGGGCCGAGCAAATAAACCTCGTCGGTCGGCGCGGCGAAAATTTTAAGCGCAAACAACGCGCAAAAAATTGCGGGCAACAAAGGGCGGAAAAAACTCTGTTGGGTAAAAATAAAATGCCGGCTCATGGCGTGAATGATTTTTGGGTGCGCGCAAAATAAGCCGGTTATCTGAAAGAGATGCAAGTATTTCCTGCCGAAAAGAAATTCTGTTCGCTGGACTTTTGCGGGTGGAAGGTGAAAAATAATTCGCACGAGCTATGTATTCACCCGCGCCCACCCGCTACGATTCGCCCACGTTTTATCGCCGCTGTGGAAATTCTGGCGTCAAACTGCCGCTGATTTCGCTCGGCCTCTGGCATAATTTTGGCGCGAAGGATTCCTATGAAAATGCCCGCGCCATCGCCCTGCGCGCTTTCGACCTTGGCATCACGTGTTTTGATCTGGCGAACAATTACGGCCCGCCCGATGGTTCCGCCGAGGAAACCTTTGGCCGCATTTTGCGCGAGGATCTGGGCAAATGGCGCGACGAATTGATCATCACGACCAAGGCTGGTTATTATATGTGGCCCGGCCCATATGGTGAATGGGGTTCGCGCAAATATCTGTTGTCGTCGCTGGATCAATCGCTCAAACGCCTGGGCCTGCCGTATGTGGATATTTTTTATTCGCACCGGCCCGATCCGGAAACGCCGCTGGAAGAAACCATGGGCGCGCTCGCGCACGCGGTGCGCAGCGGCAAGGCGATTTACGCGGGGCTGTCGAATTACAAGCCAGCCGAGACGGTGCGGGCGGCAAAAATTTTGCGCGCCTATGGCATTCGTTGTCTCATTCATCAGCCGCGTTACAGCATGTTGGATCGCTGGGTGGAACCGGAGTTGCTTGCCACGCTGGAAACTGAGGGCATTGGCGCAACGGTTTTCTCGCCGCTGGCGAAAGGCGTTTTGACGGACCGTTATTTCAAGGGCATCCCGGCCGATTCCCGCGCCGGCCATGATCCGCGATTTCTCCGGCCGGCGGACATCACGGACGCGGTGCTGGCGAAGACGAAAAAATTGAATGAGGTCGCCCAATCGCGCGGGCAGACGCTTGCCCAGATGGCGCTGGCGTGGGTGTTGCGGCACAAGATCGTGACGAGCGCGCTCATCGGCGCGAGCAAGGTGCAGCAGGTGGATGACTGCATCGGTGCCACGCGCCACTTGAATTTTGGCAGCGAGGAACTGGCGCACCTTGAGAAGATTCTCGCCGAATAGGCAATCAATCCGTTTGTCGCGGCACGCTGGTGGTGTAAAGCAGTTGGCCGCGGTCGGAAATCATCCGCACCTCCAGCGTGTCCGTCTGGAGGGAAACGGCGGTGAAGCCCGAGCAGCTCTTGGCAAACTTCGTGTGCGGCGTGTTGGTCGTGGGCCGGATTTTTGAACCGGCCCCGGAGCAAAATAAATTGACCGAGCCGGCTTGCAGATGTTGCAGGTCATGATCGTGGCCGTTGAAGTAGGCCTGCACTTTGTATTTCTCCAACAACGGCAAGATGTGTTTGATGATGTAGGGCGTGTCGCCATGTTCACCGCCGGAATAAACGGGATGATGCGCCACGACGATTTTCCACGGCGCGGTGGAGGCAGCCAGCGCGGCGTCCAGCCAGGCGACTTGTTTCTCAATGTCCTGCGCGTGCAAAGGCAACAGGGGAATCACTCCGCCATCGGTCTGTTTGGCCATTGGCGTCGTGTCGAGATAGAAAAAATCGACCGGGTGTTCGGCGTCGATTTTTTCGCGGCGCATATAATAACGGGCGGGCATCGTCCAGCGCGGACTGCTTTTACTGTATTCGATCTGCGCCGCGCAGTTGCCGTGATAATCGTGATTGCCGAGAATGACACGCCAGGGAACCTGCAGCGACGGTGCCGTGTAAACATCTTCAAACGAGGTGTGCCATTGCGGATCGTCCACAGACGCCACACCATGCTCATAAAAATTGTCGCCAACGGAGATGATGAATTTCGCGTCAATGTCTTTGGCGGTGGTGCCCATTTGGGCGGCCACTTCCCGCTGATCTGCTTCGCCATTCCGGCCCCAATCGCCAAAAACGAGGAACTTGAGGCCGCCGCTTCCGGGCTCCGCCGCAAACAAATCGCGCGGCAACATGGAACCCATTGCCGCCGCCTGCGCGGTGGCGACGAACAGCGTGCGGACGAACTGGCGCCGAGTTTGTCTCATAAACGGACTGAATTTATACTGCGACCTGCTACTGCAAAATAAAAAATTGTGTGACAAATCTGCGGATTATTTTTTGCAATTGTCGGAACCGTGGTGTTTCAACCGTTGTTTTGGTCGTCATAATCCAGCAACCGCGCAAAATAAAAGCAGCCGCCGGCGATGGCAACGGTCGCCGCAAGGATGATGCCCGCCTGTGTGCCGGGCTGTTTCAGGTCGTTGGAAAAGTCCTCGATGAGTTCGCCTTGTTTGCCGTAAAGGATTCCCATCTGCCGCTCCTCGGCGCGATTATAACCCAGCATTGCCGGGGCATCGGATAAATCCGCCGCCCGCGTTCCCCGCCAATAAACCGTGCCCGCGCCACCGATTCCGAGTAACAGCACAATCACGCCGGCAAGCCGGAGTTGACGCGGTCGCCGTCGGGCCAAAACCATCGGCGCTGATATTTTTTCCGTCATGCCCGCCAATAATAATCACAGGCATAGCCATTGAAAAGGCGGGAACTGCCTTTGAACAGCCAAAGCGCAACCGGGAAATTTTCATTCTTCAGATTTATTCCGATGATCGCTTGACAAATTTCAAAAGCGGGCGAAATTAATGGTGGCTGGTGTGGACGTGAGTGTTAGTTGACAGTTGCAGGCAGTGTTAAGTGACGGTGTCTGAGTCGGTCAGTTGGTAGATACGCCCACGCCAGCCAATTTTTTTCCTTCCGAATCTTTGGTTGCCAACGGATTCTTTGCCCGGTGAAAATTTTCTTGTTCAACTTTTGTTTTGGCCGGCAAACTGTTTTGGGATGAACGCACTGCGAACTTTTAAAATGATCGCTTGTCTGATTGAAGGATTATTGCTTGCCACCGTCGGCGAGGCCCAATCCGTCACCAAAGTGGCCGGCGGTTTTTTTCATAGCGCTTTTCTCAAGGCGGACGGCAGTTTGTGGGCGATGGGTTTTAACTCCTACGGCCAGTTGGGCGACGGCACTTTCGCGACGAACACGCCGGCGGGGACCAATCGTCCCGAACAAATCGTGACTGGCAACGTGGTTAATCTTACAACTGGGCAGGATCATACTCTCTTCATCAAAAACGATGGTAGTCTGTGGGCCATGGGTTGGAACATATATGGTCAGCTCGGTGACGGAACCACCAACAACGTGAATCGTCCCGAGCAGATTGTCACCAATAGCACCATGGCCATCGCCGCCGGCCAATATCACACTGTTTTTGTCAAAACCGATGGCAGTCTGTGGGCGATGGGCTGGAACTATTACGGTCAACTCGGTGATGGCACGACCAACTTAAGCAAAGTGCCAAAGCAGATCATCGCCAGCAACGTCACCGCCGTCGCCGCCGGCCAAAATCACAGTCTTTTTCTCAAGACCGATGGCAGTCTATGGGCGATGGGTTGGAACCAATACGGCCAATTAGGCGATGGCACCACTAACAATAGCAAGCTACCCGAACTAATCGTCTCCAATAGCGTGGTGGCCGTGGCGGCGGGATATTATCATAGTTTGTTCATTAAAAATGATGGCAGTCTTTGGGTCATGGGCGGAAATCAGAACGGCCAATTGGGCGATGGCACCACTAATAACATCAATCATCCCGAGCAGATCGTTGCCAGTAATGTCACCGCCATTGCCGGTGGCTGGTATCATAGTCTCTTTGTGACCAATAACAGCGCGCTTTGGGCGATGGGGGGAAATCTGGACGGCCAGTTGGGCGATGGCACGACCGTCAATGAGAGCCGCCCGGAACAGATTGTGCCGAACAATGTCAGTAATATCACCGCCGGCGGGGAACATAGCTTGTTCTCAAAAACCGATGGCAGCCTTTGGGGCATGGGCTACAATTATTACGGGCAATTAGGCGATGGCACGGGCAATCAGGCGATCAATCCCGAACAGATCCTCGCCCCGCCGCCGCGCCCCATCATCACCACCCAGCCGGTCAGCCAGACGAATTATTTTGGGGCCCCGGCGACTTTCAGTGTCACCGCTGTCAATCCTCAGCTTAATTACCGTTGGTTCAAGAACGGCACTAACTTGGTTGATGGCGGCACTATCTCCGGGTCGGCGACCAATACGCTTACCATCACCAACCTGGTTGATAGTGATGTCGGCATTTATTCGGTGATAGTTAGCAATATCTACGGCAGTGTGTTCAGTTCCAATGCAACTTTGACCGTGAGCGATGCGCCGTTCATTGCGACGCCGCCCTTGAGCCAGATTGTCGGCATCGGCAGCAACGCGACGTTCAGCGCCACGGTCTATGGCGTGCCGCCGTTTGTTTTCCAATGGTATTACAATGGCAACCCGGCCGGTCCGGCGACGGGCGGCACAAACATTTCTTACTTCACGGTGACCAATGTCCAAACAAACCAGGCCGGAAACTATAGTGTGAAAGTTTTTGGCCAGGGCAGCGCCATTAGTTCCAATGCCGTGCTGACGGTCCTGCCCTTTCCGCCGAGCATCGTCACTCAGCCTGCCAACCAAAGCATATTGCTGGGCAGCAATGTCACCTTCACTTTATCCATCAGCGGCACGGCGCCTTATACTTACCAATGGCTTTTCAATGGCGCAAATATCCCGAACGCTACGAATGCCGCTTACTCGCTCTCGCCGGTGGCGGTCAGCAATGCGGGAAATTATTCCGTGGCCGTCACCAATGCTTTCGGCGGCGTGGTGAGTGCCAACGCCAATCTGATCGTGGTCTTTGCGCCGATGCTCTCGTTGCAGATTCTGGCCGGTTATCCGCAGCTCGATTTGAATGGGATGATCAACAGCAATTTTGTGGTGCAATATAGCACCAATCTCACCGCCTCCAACTGGATCAAGCTGATCTCCGTTCCCAATCTTTCCGCGAGTCCGTATCAATTCATCGATCCGGCGGGCAGCGGCCAGCGGGCGCGATACTACCGGGCGTTCATGCAGTAGAAATTAAACTCCCTGAAGCCGCCGAAAATGTTTTAACTCGCCACCGTTTTATCGGCCGCATTGAGCCGGTTGCTCGGCCAGTAAGGTTTTCGAAACGCTTCGGTGAAATCGTAGCCGGTCTGGAAATCGTCGCGCGTGTCTTTCTCCGTTTTGGCAAGCAGGCCGATCTCCACCATGTTGAAAACGATGTCGCCAAAATCTTTGCTGGTGTGGATGCCCCATTCCTCCAGCACCGTCATGGTCATCGGCCCGAATTGGATGAGGGAATATTGCCGGAGGCCGTCGAGCAATTCCTGGCCGGTGACATGGCGCACGTTGCCCTTGTTTTCTTTGCTGATCAGTTTCTGGGTGAAATCAAGCGCCTCGCGCACAAAGCTGTAGGCATCGCGCTGGAAACGCGTGTCCGTGGCGAGAATTTTCTCGACGGCTTCATCAAAATTGACTTCTTGCATATCAAGGTTTGGCGGACAGAATCGGGCTGGCCGGTGAATGGGCGGCACGATACACTTTCACGCACCAGCCCGTCAGCAACAATCCCACAATGACACACAGCACCATTTGTTCCTGTTTCGTCAGCCCGTTCATGGCGATAATTTAACCATTCGCGCCAGTTTCGGCAAGGATGCTGTGGGGTAGCCTGCAGACGTTTATGGTGGCCATTGGTGGATTTTCCACGGCTTGTCAAAGCGCACCCCGATCAGGAAGACCCAAAACGGCTCTTCCATCGTCACGGTCATCCGTTCGTTGATGGAACTGTGCTGGTTGGGTAAGGGGGTTGGGTTCATTTGCGAGCCGTTTGGTTGCGATTATATTTTAAAATAATTTTCGCTGAGATCGGAAAGCAAACCCGTCTCCGTTGGCCGCCATCCGAGTCGTTCCTGGGTCAGCTGGCTGGAGGCGGGATTATCCACCGATACAAAGGGAGCCAGAAAGCTAAATTGTTTGGCCGCCTCGGTCGGAGTCTTGCTGACCACCGGCATATTAAGTCTCTTCCCGATGAGCTCGGCAATCTCGCGGAAGGGTAAACCGGCTTCGGCAACTCCATGATAAATGCCGCCGGCTTGTCCCTTCTCCAGCGCCAACCGAAATAACCGCGCCGCATCCAGCCGGTGAACGGCACCCCAGCGGTTGGTTCCGTTACCGACATAGGCCGATTCCTTTTTCTTGCGGGCAATCTGAATGAGCTGGGGCGCGAACCCGCCGCGGTCGCCCGCGCCGTGAACCATTGGCGGCAGACGGACAATGGAGGTGCGCACGCCGCGCAAAGCCAATTCCCGCAGGGTGGCTTCCGAAGCCGCGCGCGCCGCTCCGGCGGATTGGGGATCCAAGGCCCCGTCCTCCGTGGCGAGTTCACCCGGCTTCAATGTAATGGTGCCGAAGGTGGCAACCAATGGGCGATCCGTTCCGGCCAGCGCTCGCCCCATCGTCTCCATCGCGCGCCGGTCCATGGCCACGGCGGCGGCAAGAAACCTCGCGACAATGCCGGTCGGAGCGCCACCTAATAATACCCGCAGGCGGGTTTTTAAGGGGATGTGCCCGATCTGGTGATAGAAGGCGGTGTGAATGACGCCATCGGCAGCGGCGGCTCCACGGCGCAGACATTCCAGGTCTTCAATATCGCCGCGATGCACTTGCGCCCCGACCGCGGTCAGCTTGGCGGCGGAACCATCCGAGCGGGCCAAGCCAGTTACTTGATGACCCGCGCCGATAAGTTCTTTGACAATGGCTGAGCCGATGAATCCTGTGGAACCGGTTACAAATACGCGCATAATAATTTCTCCTTAATTTTAGTTTGGTTTGTTAGCTGATGATTTTAGAAACCGGATGGTTCTTCGAGTCAGTCAAAAAACGCTTCACTGCTTCACCAGCGACCGGCGGGGTCTGACCCAAGGTCGCCCGCTTCGGCAGGCAATGTTTCATTGAGCTTCTAAATTCAATCATGGATTCACTTTAGCAGAGAAAATTAGACTAACAATGCTTGGAAGTCCGTGTTTTATGCTCTATAGTCCAATGCATGAAAATTGATGCGCTGTCCGACGCGCTCATGAAGATGAAGCTGAAAACGATTGTTTCCGGTGGCCTCGATGCGGGAGGCAGATGGGCGATCGACTGCCCCGCCTATGCCGGTTTGAAAGTTCACGTTGTGTTGAAAGGGGAAGGCTGGCTCTCCGTCGAAGGCCATCCGGAAAAATATCATATCAAAGCGGGAGACTGCGGCCTGCAAACCAGCGGCAAGCCCTATGTCGTTGCCAAAGATTTATCCATAAAAAAAAGAGTCAAGGCCGAGGCGATCGTCGGGTCCGCCCGGAACGGGATTTCAACCTTGAACGGCGGCGGCGATTTCTACTCGATCACCGCCCACTTCGGGCTGGAAGGCCATCTGCCAAAAATACTGTTCAGTCAATTGCCGCCGATGATTCATATCTCCGGAGACATCGAGCAGGCGGCGATCTTGCGTTGGAGCCTGGAACTTTTTAGCAAGGAGTTTCACGGACATGGCGCGGGACGCACTTTGATTTTGAATCATCTGGCTCCGGTGATGCTTCTGCAAATGCTTCGCGTCTATCTCGCCGCCAATAGGGAGGACCAAAACTGGCTGGCCGCGCTCTCCGATCCGAAGTTATCCAAGGCCATTGAAGCGATGCACTCCGATCACGTGCTCTCCTGGTCACTCGAAGAACTGGCCCGCGTCGCCGGCATGTCGCGCTCCGGGTTTGCGCTGAACTTCAAGAAAAAAGTCGGTTTGGCGCCGATGGATTATTTGATGAACTGGCGGATGCAACGCGCTTGTGAATTGCTTCGTGCAACCGATCAAAACATTGCGGTGATCGCCAATAATGTCGGTTATGAATCGGAAAGTGCCTTTAGTATCGCCTTCAAAAAAGCCATTGGCCGCCGGCCCGGCGCTTACCGGAAAAATCCCTGACAGCTGATTGGTTTGGGCCCGCGCGAACAGTGAACAGCGGGGACGGCGCGCCCGCGGTCCCTGCCTGGTCATTTCAAAAAGTGCAGGCGGCGGCCGGGCTTTAAATCTTGCGGCGCCGGGATGTCATTTGTAGCCTGCAAGGCGTTTATGGCAGCCATCGGACGATTTCAGCAAGGCGAAGAAATCTTTTACGCCAAAGTGGTGGACGGCGAATTGTTCCGCCTGCGCGGCGATGTCTTCGGTTCGCCCGCCTTCGACCGCCGGCCCACTCCGCGCAAAGGCATCAAGACGCTCGTGCCGGTCGTGCCCACCAAGATCATCGCCGTCGGCGTCAACTACCTCGACCACGCGCGCGAGATGAACCGTGAACTGCCCAAGGAACCGCTCATCTGGTTCAAGGCCACGACCTCGCTGCTGCCGGATGGCGGGAAGATTGAAATCCCGTTCCGCGACCATCGCACCGATTTCGAGGCGGAACTGGCCATCGTCATCGGCCGCAAAATCCGCAACGTCTCGCCCACGCAGGCCGCCCGCTACATTTTCGGCTACACCGCCGCGCAGGACATCAGCGACCGCGACATCCAGAAATCCGATGGCCAATGGGCGCGGGCAAAATCCTTCGACACCTTCACGCCGCTCGGCCCGTATGTGGAGACCAAAATTGATCCGAACGAGCTGAACATCCAGCAGTTTCAAAACGGATTGCTGCGGCAGAATTCCAACACCAAGCAGCTCATCTTCAAACCGGCGGACATCGTCAGCTTTGTCTCCACGAACCTGACGTTGCTGCCCGGCGATGTCATCCTCACCGGCACGCCCAGCGGCGTCGGCCCCATCCGCAGCGGCGATAAATTGGAAGTGCGGATACAGGGGCTCGCGCCGCTCATCAATTCCGTGAAATAATTTTCCGTCCAAAAAAAGAGGCAGGCCAAACGGCCTGCCTCGGGGAAGTAAATTTTTTTTGGCTGACTATTTCGTGGCATCCGCCGCCGGCTTCGGCCCGAACCGCAATTTGGTGATGATTAATTTGCCGTCCGCGGTTTTCTTGTAAGCGCCGCCGGTTTCATCGCCCACCACGCCATCCGCCAACGTGGCCGGCTTGCCGTTCTTCATGATGATCGTTTCCGAATTGATTTCGAAGGTGCGCGTGCCGATGGAAAGGGTTCCGCCCGCCGCATCCACGGCTTTCAGCTTGCCATGGAAGGGCAGCACGCCGGATTTATTGTGGCCGGCCTTGGCCACGGCGTTCGTGGTCGCGGCGGGCGTTTCCGCCGCCGTCGCGGCCGTGGCATCGGCGGCCGGCATGGTCATCGCCGGCGCGTTCGTGTCCGTGATCTTTTTCTTCTTGTGCTTGATTTTTTTCACCGTGTTCGTGCCGGTGACGGAATTGGTGGTGAGGGTGTCGGTCAACGTGGTTTGCGCCTGCGCCGGCGTTCCGAGCATGGCCAGCGCCAGCAGCCCGAACGCGCCAATTCTGATGAGTGATTTGGTTGTGATCATGTTTTTTATTTTCCTTTTTTTGTTGGTTGTGAGAGAAATTATTTTGCGAAGAGTTTCGCCAAGTCGCCCACGCCCAGGCCGGCAGCGCCGCCTTTGAGCAGATTGGCGATGTTGGCTTCCAATTCCTGGCCGTTCACGGATTGGCCGTGCGGCGTGAGTTTGTCGATCACCGTCGGCAGCAGCGCGGCCAGGCCGCTCGCAGCTTGATTCGGCGGCACGCCCAATTGCCCGGCCACCTGTTGCACGGTGTTGTTCCCAAAAACCTGCTGCACATGGTCGCCGCTGATGGGCGGATTCGGCCCGGTGCCGACCCATTGCTGGGCCGCCACGCCCAGGCCATGCGCGGTGAATTTTTGAACGATTCCTTCAATGCCACCTTGCTGCTGGATCAAGCCGGTGACGATGGAAAGTAACTGATGTTGTCCTTGGCCACCGCCCGAAAGCGAGCCAACAATGCCGTCTAATAAGCCCATAATACTCCTGATTTTTTTTATTGGTTGACCGTCGCTGAATGAAAAAATTCTAAACCAACCGCCGGGAGGTTCAAGCACAGAAAACAAACTCGTTTTTTGCTTGCCGCGCTTATTTTATTTTTACTAGCGCGCACATTAAAATTTCCGTCTGTTGGATTCGATTTTTCCGCCCTGTTCAATTCTGATTAAACCCTCTGGAAAATTCTTTGGCCAACTTGTGCCAGATGCGCCAGTGCCATAAAGTTTTGCCTTTTTCTGATTTTTTGAAAATTGAACCATTCTCTCTAATTCCGATTGTTTCTTTATTCCTGCTTTCCACAACTTGCGCGGCTTCTGTTTCTTTTTCTTTGGATGTAAATGGGGCTTTATGAATTTAGGAACAGTTTTTTTTGGAGGAAGAATTATTTTGCGAGGGGTGGTTAAAGGTGGGGCAGTTAATTTAGTTTTTACTTTATGAAGATAATATGTGTGGAATCCGTTCTTACATCTAACTAACGGCAAAGTCTCTGTGAGTTGTTCAATGCTGGCGTTAGCAAGATATTCTTTAAACTCCAATTCAAGTGTTTCGTTGTAAATGGGGGCAATGTTTCCCAATTCCTCAATGATTGCCGCAATTTTTTGCGATATTGTATCCATAGCATTTGATTTTGCAGCGGCATGTGTCCTAAAAGCGCTAACGCTTTATGTTTTACTATTTGACAGCTTGCGCATCACTTACTGGAAATCCTAAAAGGGATTGTAATTCGTCTTCTAAAGCGGCAAGCATTTCAGGAATTTTTGTATTCCAAATCTTGTGTAGTTCTATTTTATTGTTAATAACATTCGGTGCTTTTGGGTAATCCGATGAGTTGATTTCTAATTCGTGATGTATACAAGTCATTTTCGTTTCAAAAGCCTCAATAATTATTGCCGTGCGGCGTGGAACATAAATTTTGTTAAGTCTATAATAACTCCAAAATTCTTGTCTCTGTTTAACAACGTTGGTTAAAAAATCACTTAGGCGTTCTGGTGACAAGGGTCTGAATAAAATGCCGCTGTTTCTTTCATAATACAATGCGGTTAGTTTTTGGTAGATGTTTACTATGACTTTTGCTTGTGTGTCAAATGTTTCAGAAAGTTTAATGTTTCTTTCGTTTGCCTTTGCCTCAAATTCTTTTAAAGCTAATTCCGTTTTATGGCGCAAAGAATCAATATGGGATTCGAGTTCCTTATCATATTGACTTTTAACGGATGCGGTGATTCGGTTCATTATGACGTGCCAGAATGCTGCAACAAGAGCAGTGAGGATGGCAGCCGTCCCAATCGTCGTGGATAGCCAGTAAATTAAGGCATTCATTTCACCTGATTTTTTGCCGATTCTGATGAAACACAAGGATTTTTTCTTGCCTTGACCACACATACCTGTTTGCCCAACATGACCCGCAGATAAAAGGAAACAAACCCTTTATTTCATTGGGCTTCCTCATTTTGTCTAATTGTAATTTTCCGTCACATGAAGTGGACCCAATCTTTGATCCCGACTCTGCGCGAAGCTCCGGCGGACGCGGAGATCGTCTCGCACAAATTGCTCCTGCGCGCCGGCCTCATCCGCAAGCTCGCCGGCGGCGTCTATACTTTTTTGCCGCTTGGTTTGCGCGCGTTGCGCAAAGTGGAAAAAATCATCCGCGAAGAAATGGACCGCGCCGGCGCGATCGAAGTCTTGATGCCCGCGCTACAGCCGCCGGAGATCTGGGAGGCCAGCGGCCGCGCCGAAACCGCCAGCAACGTCTTGTTCAAGGTCAAGGACAGCTCCGGCCGCCAATGGTTTTTGAGCCCCACCGCCGAGGAGGTCATCACCACGCTCGCCGCGAACGAGATCAATTCCTACCGCCAGCTGCCGAAAAACTTTTACCAGGTCAGCCTGAAATTCCGCGACGAGATCCGCCCGCGCTTCGGCCTCATGCGCGCCAAGGAATTCATCATGAAGGACGCCTATTCCTTCGACACCACGGATGAAGGCGCGATGGCCAGCTACAAAAAAATGTATGACGCCTACACGAAAATTTTTGCGCGCTGCGGGCTGAAGGCGTTTCCCGTCGAGGCCGACACCGGCGTCATCGGCGGCAATTATTCGCACGAATTCATGGTGCCCGCCGAGACCGGCGAGAACGAAGTCGCCTTTTGCGAGGCCTGCGGTTACGCCGCGAACATCGAGAAGGCCACCAGCGGCATCCCCAAAACCGCTGCGCGCGAAGTCGGACCTGCCATCGAAAAATTTGCCACGCCCGGCGTCGTGACCATCGAGGCGTTGAGCAAGGAACCTTACAAGGTGCCGGCCAATCGCCAGATCAAAACGCTGGTCTACATCGCCGACTCGAAACCGGTGCTGATTTTAATCCGTGGCGATGATCAGTTGAACGAAACCAAGTTCGCCGCAAAGACGGGCGCCGTCGCCGTGCGTCCCGCGACGCCGGAAGAAATTTTTCCGTTGCTCGGCGCCAAGCCCGGTTCGCTGGGCGCGGTAGCGGCGAACGTGAGTTCGCCGGAAATTAAAGTTTATGCCGATGAACGTTTGCGCGGCGCGAACGACATGACCACCGGCGCGAACGAAGACGGTTTTCATTTGAAAAATGTCTCCATCGAGCGCGACATCAAGGTGACCGCGTGGTTCGATCTGCGCACCGTCAGCGTGGGCGAGCCGTGCGTGAAATGCGCCAAGCCTTTGAAGATTCGCCGCGCCATCGAGGTCGGCCACGTGTTCAAGCTCGGCACGAAATACAGCGAGAAGTTGAACGCCACGTTTCTCGACGTGGACGGTTCGCGCAAGCCGTCCGTCATGGGCTGCTACGGCATCGGCGTCACGCGCACATTGCAGGCCATTATCGAGCAGAGCAATGACAAGGACGGCGTCGTCTGGCCGTTGAACGTCGCGCCCTATCAGGTGTGCATCACGCCGCTCGCGGTCGCGCCGGACAGCCAGGCCATGCAGCTCGCGGAAAAATTTTACGCGGAACTCACGGCCAAGGGCATTGACGTGATTCTGGACGACCGCGACGACCGGCCCGGCGTGAAGTTCAAGGACGCCGATCTGATCGGTTTTCCAATCCGCATTTCGCTCGGGGAAAAATCTCTGGCCAAGGGCGAGGTGGAGATCAAGCAGCGCAACGGCCCGGTTCAATTCGTGAAAACGGAAGCCGCCGTGGCGGCGGTCTTGCAGTTGCTGGCCATCCCTTGACCGGCCCAAAAAAAGAACCGGGACGCAATCGCATCCCGGTTCCGCCTCACTCCTGAGGGGCAGGGGAGACGGGTGGTGCGCACCACACCGCGCGCAGCCCGCCGGCACCTGCAAGCTTAAGTGGACATGCAGCTCATCGGATTGCTCCACGCGCTCCGGCCCGTGCTGCCGCCCAGCGCGCAGATGGCGATGAGATAGACGGTTCCCGGCACGGTGGGCGTGAGCAACATCCGCTGCACGCTGTTGAACGGGCCGTTGTTCACCCACGTCACGCCATTGTCCGTGCTGGATTGCATCTGATAAATGCGGCCGTTGAGCACCCCCACGCCGCGCACCAGCAGCTGTCCGCTCACGCTGTTGTCAATGCTTTGGATCGCGGGCGTGTCCAGCGGACCGGAAGTGCGGTTCGTGCTCACCACGTCATAACCGGAGGTGAGCAGCGTGTCGAGGTCATGGCGGGCCAGGCCCTGGCAATAGAGCGCATTATGCACCAGCGAATCCAGCACCACCTGCCGCGCCTGGTTTTTGATCCGCGTGCGGTCCTTGCCCCCCTTGCGGGCATCGATCATCGCCGTGGTAAAATCCGTCGTCTGCGTGCCCAGCACTTCCGGCAACACCGGCGGGTCGAGGAAGACCGGATGTCCCGTCAAGGCCGTCTTCACATCCAGCGCCACGTTGGTCACGCCGTTGTCGTCATAACGCGTGAATCCCGTAAAGATACGGAAGCTTCTTATCGGTGTAATTGCCATACTTATCACTTTCTTTTTAACGGTTAGTTATCAGATGAAACCTCTGGAGGGGACTACATAGTCTCGCGGAAGTTTCGGGATGCAAAGATTTAAGCAACGACTATGCCAACGCCAAAACCCGCTTTATCCAACGAATTAAACTCACTACTTGTCAAGGCATGTCAAAAATTTAGATTTTGCTGTCATAAATATAAACAAGAGAGACACTTATGAATACTATGTAAGACAATTTACCGGCCACCCTTGCGCGCCGCAAACCTGCCGCCCGCTCCTGTCGGTTTGGATGACGCCTGGTCTAACCTGCCGCCCGCTGATGCAGGTTTGCCATACCGCGCCACAAGTCTGCGGCAGGGTGATGCAGGTTCGCATAGCGCTGATGCAAGTTTGCCGAAGCGTCATGCAAGTTCGCATGGCTCTTTTGCAGGTTTGCCGAAGCGTCATGTAAGTTTGCATGGCTCTCATGCAGGTTTGCATAAACGTCATGCAAGTTCGCATGGCTCTTATGCAGGTTTGCCGAAGCGTCATGTAAGTTTGCATGGCTCTTATGCAGGTTTGCATAAACGTCATGCAAGTTAACATGGCTCTTATGCAGGTTTGCATGAACGTCATGCAAGTTTGCGGCGGCGGCGTGCAGGTTTGCCTAGCCCTAAAGCAGGCTTGCAGCCACGCCGTGCAAGCCGGCATCGGCGTGGTGCAAGTTTGCAAAAACGTCCGGCAGATTTGCCTTGGCGTCGTGCAAGTGATCTCCGAAGCAGCCGACGTCAGGAGGCTCAAACTAAAATTGAAGAATCACATCCAGCACGGCAGCTCTTTCGTGTCTGTTTAACCAAAAATAATTTCACCGCCGCGCGGGGCTGGCAAAAGAACAAAAGGGTAAAAGCACAAATACTAAAGCCCCCGCACACAACGGAACCCAAGGTCGTAATAGGCATCGCCCGGGTTGACGATGTTGTTGCGATAGGCGCACCGCGAGAGGTAAGCGGAGCTGAGCCAAATGCCGCCGCGCACCACACGGACGCCCGATCCTGGCCCTGCTCCCGTTGGGTTGTTTATGGTCGGCTGACCATACGGCGTGCCATACCAGTCCCAACACCACTCAAATACATTCCCCGCCATGTCGTATAACCCGTAGCCATTCACATCAAACGAACCCACCGGACTCGTCGCCGGACTCGTTCCTCCGATGCTGCCAATAGCGTTGTAACCGTTGGGACCTCGGTCATAACTGTAGCTACCGGTTTCTCCGTAGTAGTTGGCCAGATTTTCATCAATGATGTTGCCCCACGGAAACCGCCGCCCGCTCAACCCGCCCCGAGCGGCCTTCTCCCACTCCGCTTCCGTCGGCAAACGATAGCCGCTGGCAGTCCAGTTCACATAGACGGCATCCACATCCCCGGTTTTATAAACCTGCGTCAAATTCGCATCCGTATAATAGCATGGGGTCAGTCCCGATAACTGTGAGCGTGCATTGCACCACTTCACGCAGTCATACCAGTTTACCGTCTCCACCGGATAATTCGTCCCCTTGCCCGCGCCGAGATGGTCAAAATCATAACTGTAAATGGTAGTCGCCGCGTTATCCACCGTTTGCCACAAGCTTAAAGTGACCAGATTCACGTCCATCACAAACGCCGACACAAAAATGTTGGTGGGGATGGCATCGCTCTCGCCATCCAGCGTGTCGCCCATCGTGAACCAGCCCGCCGGAACCAACGCCATGTCCGCCGGCACTGTCACCGGTTGCAACCGAAAGAAGCCGGACGGAGCCGAATTGGTTACCTGCCCCGCATTGACCGGGTAGGCCGTGCGCACGGCCACCCAGTTCGGCGTGGCCAGATTCGTGGTCGTCTGCAACACGTAATTCGTGCTGCTCACCGGCCAGTAAAGCACGGATTGCCCGCCCGGCGCCGGTGCGATGCCCAGATTCGTCACTTGCGCCGTGGTTGAATGAACGCCAGCCACCAGAGCCAGCCCGATGAACAGGGATTGGAGTTTGGTTTTCATGGTCGCAGTTCCTCGCCGCCAAATTAAATACAATTGAACGGGGGGCGCAACTGTTTATTGCCAAGTTTAGGGCAAGGTTGACTGGGATTGGCCGGTGGGACGTTTGCGAATCAAAAACCGTGAACACAAAAATTCTCTTCCCGGAGGAGAGGACACAGGTGATGGCGAACCTTGATCATCAATTCCCGGCAAACGCCTTTCACTGCCACCGAGACGTTACGGTCGGCCAGGCGTCTCAGGTCAGCGATCGCTCCGCGCATACCTTCGTCCCAAAAACGCGAATGAAATGAGGACCAGCCCCGTGCTCCACGCACCCGGGCTAAACTTTTCCGCGCCAAACATCGCGATGCAGACACCCCCGCCAATCAATATGCCGGCGAGCAATGCAAACAGCCGCATACCATATAAGAACACGAACGGTATATAGTGGGCGCCCAGAAGGATCATCATCGCAGGGTAAAACAGATTTGTGCGATACTGCGTGACGGGCACCAGCAACAGCATCGAAAACGGCAAAACAAACGCGACTTGCATGCCGAGGTGGCGAAGCGTATTGGCTTCGCTCAGTTTTTTCCGGCCCGAAAGCCGCACCAGGGATTCCGTCGCCGGGAAAATAAAGAAGCCACCGCACACGAGCACAATGATGGCGCTTTTGATTCCCATCGTGACGGCCAAGCCGCCCGACAAAAGCCACAGCGCACCGGACACGCACTGCCCGTAGAAACCACCTTGAAAGCGGATGCGGTTTTCTCGTTGCGCGTCGGAAATATTCATCGTTCGCCTAAAGTAGAAAGCCGGGCCAGTGCCGATGCGCGCTGGGTATCGTGACAGCAGGACTGCCAGCGGCTACCGGTATTGACGCTGGCGATAGGTTGAAGGGGTTTTGTGAAATGGCATGGACTGCTGCCTGACATTATATCAGGCCTCATGGCCGTCGGCTCCATCTTAAGATCATTAGCAGGGGCATCGTTATGGCCAGTATCGCGGCGAGGAGGCTGCCATAGGCGAACATCTCAAAACGGGCCGGTGCAATGAAAAAACCGGTCACGCCCGCCGCGATGAGAAGCAATGACCAGATGGCCAGCTGCCGCCCGCCGTAGGCGTTGATGGCATACCAACGCTGCTCCGATTCGAAGGCCGCCCGGATCCGGATCCCATACACCTGATTCATGGGCACCTTGCGCAGCATCAGCGGCAAGCTCATGACGAAAATGATCACGCCGAGTTGGAGGTCGCCATAAATGATTAAATGCATTGTGTTCATAGAATGATGAGGTTTAACTCAAAAAGTGGATGGCAACCGCAGCGGCCAGGGCGGCTGGTCCGGCGACAAAATCGTCATCCCGCAACTCATCTCCGCAAACCGTCAAGGCTTGGCTTCGTCTTTCAACTTCCGCGCGATGGTGTCCAGCGCAGCGGCCATCTTTTCGTGCGCGGTGACAAAACGCCAAAGCAGCCGTAAAAGCAGGATGATGATGCCGATGACGCAAGCGAGATAGAAAAGCATGAAGAATCCGGCGATTCCTCCCATGATTTGTGGTTGCATAATTTGATGTAGGATTTGGTTTTGTAGGATGCCTCTCGCCGCCTAGCAAAAAAAGCCGGGCCCCCGGCAGGCGGTGACCCGGCCAACCAAAGGCTCTGGCGAATAATCGCAAGCGGCGCTGCCGGTTGATGCCGGCGACTGGTGAAGCGGCAATAAATCTCTCATGGCTGCCAGCCTTTCTTCAAGAGAAATACACTCGCTATGACATCGAACATGGCGAGGATGATCCACACAACTGCCAAGGCTGGCTGCGGCGACCGCGCAAAACAAACCGCCGCCCCGCCACATAAACCGGCGGCAACGAGGAATGCCATGCCGCCATATTTGCATCGTCTCCTGGGTATGTTCTTGAGTATGTCTCTCATAAAATCTCCGCGCGGCCGCCGCCTAACGCCGAAAGCCGAGCCGCCGCCGCGGCGCGATTTGAACCGCGATAGTGAAACGGACCGCGGCTACCGGTATTGGCGTTGGCGATTGGGCAGCACGTTCATCTCAACCAAATGGCGGAGCGACAAGTGCGCCAACGACCTTGCTGTCTGCCACGGCCATCCGGAAAAGCAAGTCATCGCCTCCGTCATCAAAACGTAGCCGCCACAAAGAAGCGATGCAACCCCTCTGGCGCAACTCGCCGAGAAATGTCGGGGTGACCCCTTGCCGCATCCTTGGTGCGAGGCTTCGGCTGACCCGATGAAAATTTTCGGGGTGCAGGCGGCTGAACTTCTCGTCGCCAACTGAAATAAATTGCTCAAAATTGTCGGCTGCCGTCGCGGCCAGCAAAGTATCGAAGCAACACTGGGTGATGCCATCTGGTGCATTCATATTTTTTGAGAGTTAGTGCTGCCGAACGTAGCAAGCGGAGCCACCGCTGATGCGCGGCACAAAGCGCGATGGCGGAACTGCCAGCGCCAGCGGCGCCTGGTTAGGCGGCGGTCTCATATCGCTTGACCAATGCTCTGACCCTATCTTCTACGCTCTTAACGTCGCGAACGGCCAGAAAACCAACGGCTGTCAGCTGTCTGCCTCCGTTACCGGCTGGACGAATATCTTGGGAAAATATCAAATCGCCTGAACCGTCTGCGTTCTGCTTTCGCTGAAGATCAGTAAGCCCCTCAGCCTCGACCGAACGCACCGAGACGCTTCCGCGCCAAGAACCTCTTATAATGATGGCCCGCCGGTCGGTGAGCACATAAATGCAGCGCCGCGCTGCCCGCCGTGCCCAAAAGGGACTCGATAGCATCCCAACACCGACGAGCAAGAACGGAATGCCGAAGAGAGGAAAAAATCCAAAACCGTGAGAAAAATCAGGGCGCTTGAAACCGCTTGCGCCAGCAATCCAGAAGATGGCAAAAGCCGTCCACGGGATCGCAAATAATACGATCGGTATCGTGGCGCGGGCGATGCGTCCCGGGATCGGCTGATCCAACCACATGATGCGCTCGCCTGATTTGACCTCCGCATCCACCAGGGAGCGCAGTTGGGGTGATAATTCAGATATATCCATATTAATTATAGGGTTTGCTGCCGCCTAACGAAAAAAGCCGGGCCACCGCCGACTCGCGGCGCGAATCGCGATGGCGGAATGGCCAGACTCCGGCGATTTGTTAGGCCACTGGATCATATTTCTCACTTCTGGAGAAAAAGTTGAATACAATCACGACAAATCTAAATAATAAAAACAATACCCCAAAGCCAGCAAAAGCAATCGGCCAGATCCAGACATCAAAAAACTGGTCAATTTCCGCATTGTCCGGCTTGTCCGGTTGGTAAATGACACCTACTTTATCGCCTACCTGATACGCTGCTGGATAGCTGCCGCTCAAGGACTTGATGGTGTGTTCCACTCCTCGCGAATCCTTGAACATGTAAATCGGGAAAGAGTCTTTGCCAGAGTAAACCAGCTTTGTGACTGTGCCTTGCGTCCGGCTTGCCGACCGAACAAAACTTTCAGTTTGCCGGTAAAGGAAAAAAGCGACCGTTAGGAATAATATAGAACCAGCTATGCTAAGCCAGCCAACAATCTTTAATAATGACTTGAAATCTTCCATAAGCCTAAAGTCGCCTAACGAAAAAAGCGAAGCCACCGCCGACTCGCGGCTTGATCGCGATAGCGGAACGGCCGCAGCCAAAAGGCATTGGCGCCGGCGACTGGTTAGGTCTCACGGTAAATTGGTGTTGGTGTTCAAAGCTGCCAGTCGCTTGTCATCCAGACGACAAACGCCGCTCTTGCAAGTGCTCTTCGGATTCCGACCCGGAATCGTGCTCAATAACTGATTGGCACCTGCAAGATCACTACCGCTGACAGGATAACTCTCTCGATAAACCTTCGCGTTAACCAACCATCTATCACGAGCTTGGCGTGTCTTATCATCTAGCCATATCACCTCGTCCCATGATGCAAGAGTCTGCAGTTGAATATTCAAGCTATTCTCCATCTCACTAACTGCCGTGTTCGTCTCACCGAGCCGAAGCTCGGCGAGCCACTCGGCCGTCTGTGCCGAGTTGAACGCCATGTCAACTTCTGGCTTGGCGTATGCCATCATGTCAAAGGCACGACTCGCCAAACGAGCACCGGCGTATCCGCCAATAATCATACCAACGGCCAAAGTCCCGATTAGCAAACCAATGAGTGTGAGTTTTCTCATAAAGCGTAGTCAGACCTAACAGATAATGGGCGGGGACGCATGCACGGGCCTATGCACAGGTGAATTTTCTCTTTTCACTGCTGCCATGCGTTTATAAAAGCGGACTTGCGAATTTCTGTCAAAGATTATTCTCGCCATAAAAACCTTAAAATTCAGCTTGGTGGCCTGCCGTTTGCGGCCGCTCGTCAGTTTGATCCAAAAATGGTTTTTTGACAGGAGGCAAGCGAGTGCCCCCGGCGGCGCGGCCCCGGCGGAGTTGCGGCGGGTTGGGCGTTTTGATCAGCCGGTCGTCGGCGGATGGTCGAGGCATTCGCGCACGAGGCGGACGAGGTCGGAGTAGGCGTAGGGCTTGGCCAGGAACTTGGAGTGGGTGCGTTCGAGAAATTCCGGGCGGATGACATCGTCGGAATAACCGCTGGTGAAGATGACGTGCAGGCCGGGCTGTTCGGCCAACATGCGTTCGGCGAGTTCCAGGCCGGAAATGCCCTCGGGCATTTTCATGTCGGTGAGCAGCAGATGGATTTCCGCGCGGTGCAGTTGCCAGACTTGCAGCGCTTCGCGGCCGGAGCGGGCTTCGAGCACGCGATAGCCGCAGTCCTTCAAAAATTCGCGCGCCATCTCGCGCAGCACCATTTCATCTTCCACCACCAGCAAGGTTTCGGAGCCGCCGACGACGGGCGTTGGCTCCGCAGTTTTTTCCGCTTCCACGGGCACGGCTTCATCGCACGCGGGAAAATAAACGGCGAAGGTGGTGCCGCGGTCCACTTCGCTGAAGACTTCGATCCAGCCGGCGTGCTGGCGCACGATGCCAAATACGGTCGCGAGTCCCAGGCCGGTGCCTTTGCCGACTTCCTTGGTGGTGAAAAACGGTTCGAAAATCCGCGCGCGGACGGCCTCGCTCATGCCGCAGCCGGTATCGCTGACTTGCAATCGCACCATGCGACCGGGCTGCGCGTCGGGATTGCGTTCCATATATTCCGGGCGGGCGAGGAATTCGCCGAGGCTGATGGTCAGCGTGCCGCCCGCCGGCATGGCGTCATGGGCGTTGACGGCGAGATTCATCAAAATCTGCTCGATCATGCCGGCGTCGCCGTAGATGTTCGGCAATTGCGGCGGCGGCTGAAATTCCAAAGCGATCGTCTCGCCCAAAAGCCGGCACAACATTTTGTTGATGTTGCCGACGATGGCCCGCAAGTCCAGCACGCGCGGTTGCATCACATTTTTGCGGGTGAACATGAGGAGTTGGCGCGTGAGGCCGGCGGCGCGTTCGGCCGCGCCGTAAATGGCGAGGACGGGATCCACGACCGCTGGCGGCAGGGAGGTTTCGGCCAGCAGTTTGCTCGAATGGCCTTGGATGATCGTGAGCATGTTGTTGAAATCATGCGCCACGCCGGCGGCGAGCTGGCCGATGGATTCCATTTTTTGCGACTGGCGGAGCTGGTCCTGCAAGCTCAGCGAGTGGGTGATGTCTTCGCCGTAGCAATGCACCACGCCGCTGGCGGGCACGGGATGGAACCACCAGGAAATGGTCTGGTCATTGAGCTTGGTGACGTGGTTGGTCTTGCTGCGGCCGGAATCAAAACAGTCGCGCACAATGGCTGCGAGCGGTTCCGGCAGCAACTCGCGCGGGTGGGCGCGCCCGACGTCGGCGGCCAGTTTTTCCGCCGCCACGTTGAAATAATTCACCGAGCCGTCCCTTGCCAGTTCCAGCGCCGCGTTGGGATTTTCCTTAACGAACGTCGCAAGTTTTTCCGTTTCCGCCTCGGCCTTGAGCCGTTCCATGCCCATCCCGACGACCGTGGCGATGGCCAGCATGAACTGCACATCGTCCGGGGAAAATTCGCGGGCTTGCGTGGCATGCGCCGCGAGCACGCCGAACGGTTTTTGGCGCGAGGGAATGGCCACGCAGATGCCGCTAACCACGCCCAATTCGGCCAGCAGCGGGGAACGGCGGAACTCCGTTTCGCGGCTCCAATCATTGATCACCGAAACTTCGCCGGTTTCCGCCGACCACGACATCGGGGATTTTTTGTCGGCCGGAAGAATTAATTCCTCCGCCGACTTGGGATTCCATCCGTAGATCGCGAGCGGGTGCAGACTGCCATCAGGGATCCGTTCGAACAGCATCGCGTATGGCGCCCCGAACATTTCCGCCACGCGGTGCACGGCCTGCTCGTAAAGCACCTCGAGATTTTTATTGGTCAGCGCGCATTGGCCCACGGCGGACACGGCCGTCTGCTGCATCGCGCGGTTCAAAAGTTTCCGGTCCATCTCATCGCGCTCCTTTTGCCGTTTTTGCAGCGCCGCCGCCATTTCATCAAATTTTTGCGCCAGCTGGCCCAGTTCCCCTTTCGCATTTTCCAACCCGGTCCGCGCCCGCAGATCGCCGCCGGACAATTGCTGCACCGCCTGCGTCAGCGCCTGCACCTGGCGCAAAATAAAATGCTCGCCGCCAAACCACGCCGCCAGCAACGCCAGCAAACCCACGATGAAACTTTCCCACGGCACGTTCAGCGCATACGGCTTGAGCCACGCCGGCGCATATTCCCAGAACCAGTTTTGGTTGATGATGAAGGTGAGCACCAGCGCCGGGGAGATCCACAGGAAGACGCTGGCGACCAGTTGCATGCGCACGCTGGTGAACCATTTTTTGAATTGAGCAGCCATTCTGATTGATTCGACTATAAAACAAGCGGACGCGGGCGGGAATAACTTTTCAATCCGCGCCGCCCAGCGCCGCCGCCCGGCCGCGCGGCAACCGGCCGAGATGGAAAATCAAAAATCCATGCAGCCACTGGCGCAGTTCGAGAACCTGCGCCGCGGCCGGTTTCACGCGGAAAATCTGCGGCCAGTCGTCGTTCGCCAGCCGCCGCGCGATCTGCTGCGCGCCGGGCGTCAGTTTGGTATCGGCCAAATCCGGTTCCAACCCAAGCTCGCGCAACAATTTTAATTCAAATGCAAAAACGGTTTGCGGGATCGCCGCCGCGCCGCACAACGCGGTCAGAAATTTTTCCATCAGTTCCAAAACGCCCGGCAGTGGGGTATCCGTTTCCGTCGCGTGTTCGATGAACGCGGCGGCATAGGCGGCCTGTTGCAACTTCGAAATATCCTCGCGCAGCGCACGGTGGGTCTCGCGCAACGTCACTTCGCGCAACGTGTGCAATTCAGAATGGCGGCTGCGGCTGAACGAAAAATCGGCGGCGTAAAAAAGATCCAGTTTGCCCGCGAACGGCGATTTCGGACGGCGCGCGCCCTTGGCGACGGTGGCGATGCGCCCGAGTTCGGGTGTGAGCCAGTGGACGATGAGGCTCGTTTCGGTGAGCAAACGAGTGCGCAGAATGAGGCCGTGGGCGGACTCCGTCATTTTAATTTTAATGCCGATTCCTGCGTCAACGCGCCGAGGCTGATGATGTATTTGAAACCTTCCGCCACGCTCATGTCGAGCTTCGTGACTTTTTCCACCGGCGCGATCACCAGAAAACCTGAAGTGGGAATCGGCGTGGTCGGGATGAAAACGCAAACGGTTTTATGCCCCGTTTTGCTGGATACCTCATCCTGCGTCTCGCTGGTGATGAAGCCGACGGAAAAAAGTCCTTCGCGTGGATACTCGACGAGCACGACCGTCTTGAAGGAATTTTTGTTGCCGGCGAAGGCCGCGTCCACCTGCTTGATCGTGCCGTAAATTTTGTTCAGCACCGGCACGCGCAGCATGATGCCATCGACCCACTCGATCAGCCGTTTGCCGATGTAGTAACGCGCCAGCACGCCGATCACGGTGATCAAAAACACCGCGAGCACAAACGCCAGCACGCTCCAATACCAGAACATCTCGCCGCTCACGCCGCTTACAAAAACATCCTGCGGCGGGATGAACCATTTCAGAAAAAACAGCAGCGCGTCCGTGAAGCTGGAAATGGTGCCGAACAGCCACTTCACGATCGCCAGCGTGATGACGCCGGGCAGCACGATCACCAGACCGGTGAAGAAACTGGCGCGCCAGCGGGCGAAAAGTGATTTTCTCACGCGCCGATTTTAGCGGGCCGGGCGAGTTGCGCGAGCGCAAAGCGTCGGGCCAGCAAGCGCACGAGGCGATTTTCCTCGCGCTTCATTTTGCGCCGCAACGCCGGCTGCAAATCATCGTGCCCGAGCAGATGCAAAACCCCGTGAACGACATAACGCACGATTTCCAACTGCCAATTCGTTTTGAATTCTTTCGCCTGGGCAACGGCGACATCCACGCACACAAACAGTTCGCCGTGCAGTTGCAATTCGGAGTTCGGAATTCGGAGTTCGGAATTTTCATAGCCAAACGTGATCACATCCGTTGAGCCTTCGTGGCCAAGAAAAGTCTCGTTCACCAAAGTTATTTCGCGCGCGCCCACGAGATTGATGCCCAGCTCCGCCTGGTTGATTTTCAAATCTGCCAATAATGCGCTGGTGATTTTTTTCAACAACATCGTGTTGATTTTTTTCGACCGCTGCCGGTTGGCGATGACAAGGTTCATATCAATAATTTGCAGGAGCCGTCGTTAGCAGGCGCAAATTTTTCTCCAGATTTTGAGCCTCGTCACCTCGGCTCCCACGAAATGACTTCATTCAGCCTCGACCGTTTTGGCCGTGCCGCGATGCGTTTCGTAGGCCGCGATGATGCGCTGCACCAGCGCGTGCCGCACCACGTCGCGCTTGGAAAATTCCACGATGGCGATGCCTTCCGTGTGCTTGAGCGCGCGATGCGCCTCGACGAGCCCGGAATGTTTGTGTGCCGGCAAATCCACCTGCGTCTCGTCACCGGTGATGACCGCCTTCGAGCCGTGGCCAAGCCGCGTGAGAAACATCAGCATCTGCTCCGTCGTGGAATTCTGCGCCTCGTCCAAAATGATGAAGGCGTTGTTCAGCGTGCGGCCGCGCATGTAAGCCAGCGGCGCGATCTCAATGGTGCCGCGCTCCGTGAGCTTCACGATTTCCTCGGCCGGCATCATGTCCTGCAACGCGTCGTGCAGCGGCCGCAGATACGGCGTGATTTTTTCGTAAAGATCGCCCGGCAAAAATCCCAGCGCCTCGCCGGCCTCGACCGCCGGCCGCGTCAAGATAATGCGGGAAATATTTCCCTCGCGCAGCGCGGACAAAGCTGTCGCCACCGCCAAATAAGTTTTCCCCGTGCCCGCCGGCCCGATGCCGAACGTGATGTCGTGCTTGCGGATCGCATCAATGTATTTTTTCTGCCCGACCGTTTTCGCCGTCACGCCTGCCTTGCGTTCGTGCGTCTGCACGCGGTCGCTCACCATGTCTTTCAATGTCGTGCCGCCCTCGTGTTTCACGACGTTCAATGCATGCGAAAACTCGCGGTTCTTCACCGGCGAACCGGCCTGCAACAGATTTTGCAGCGACGCAAAAAGTTGTTTCGCGCGCTCAATGTTTTCGGCGGAACCATCCAGCTTGATCCAGCCCTCGCGCGCCGTGGCCTTGACGCCCAGCTCGGTTTCCAGCGCCGCCAGATTGCGCGGCTCGTGGTTGAACAGTTGCTGCGCAAACCGCGCATTTTCGAAATGAAGGGTTTCCGTGGCCACAAAATTATTTCAAAAGTTCCGCCCGCAGTTTGTTGGCGATGTCCACCAGCGCCTCCGGCACGACGCTCGTGTTCGCGATCACCGGCATGAAATTCGTGTCGCCGTGCCAGCGCGGCACGATGTGGATGTGCAGATGTTCCACCACGCCCGCGCCCGCCACTTTGCCGATGTTCGCGCCGATGTTAAAACCATCCGCCTTCATCAGCGACGTCAGCGCGTTGGCGCAGCGGCGCACGAGCTTCCACAAATCCGTCAGTTCCTCGTCGGTCAGGCCGTTCAGGTCCGGCACCTGCTTGTAAGGCAGCACCATGATGTGGCCGCCGTTGTAGGGATACGCATTAAGCAGCGCAAAACATGTCCGCTCGCGGGCGATGACGAGGTTGGTCACGTCGTCGGACGATTGCGCGATGCGTGTGAACAGGCCTTCCTTCAATTCCGGCTTCTTGGCGAGAATATATTCGATGCGCCACGGTGCGTGCAGTGTTTCCATGCGGCAAAGTTAAAACGCGGGGCAAATAAGGAAAGCAGGAAAACAGGAATTTTTTACTGCCTTCCTGCTTTCAATATCAAAATCATTTTCGCCGTTGAAGCAGGTAGCGCGCGAATGAAATCAACCCGGAAAATTTGAAGCTCGGATCCACATATTTCTCGATCACGTAAAACGCGAAGTAGTAAAAACGGCAAAAACTCCAGGTCGCCACGGCCAGCAACCCGGCGGTTTTAAACGTCGGATTGTCGAAGAAAATCAAAATTGCGGCGACCAGGCCGATAAAGAGGAAAAGAATTCCCTTGAGCTTGATCCAAAACGGACTCGTCAGGTCTTTCATAAAATTGTTTCACGCCAAGGCGCAAAGAAATATTTTAGAAAACTTCACGCGCTGGTGTCTTTGCGAGACTCACTCCAAACTCAAGATGGCGGCCGCCGCGCGCTTGGCCGCGCCCGGTTCGCCGAGCGACAAGATGATTTGCGCCAGCTGCACCTTGATGATTTCGCGGCGGATTTGGTTTTGCAACAATTCCAGCGCCGCCGTCGCCAGATGTTCCGGCGTGGCGTCGTCCTGGATGAATTCCGGATAAACCGTTTCGCCCGCGAGGAGGTTCGGCATCGTCAATGATTTTACCGTAACAATGCGTTTGCCGATTTCGTAAGTGAGCCGCGACGTTTTATAGAGCGTCACCGTCGGCACGCCGAAAAACGCGCACTCCATCGTCACCGTGCCGGTCGCGGCGATGGCGACGTCCGCCGCGGCGAGCGCCGGCGGCAAATCGCCGATTTGGATCTCGATATTTGCGCCGAGGTTTTTTGCCAGCTGCTCCAACGCGGGATTTGGCAAAACCATTTTGGCTTTCACCGACGGAATTTTCTCCTGCATCATTTTTACCGCCGCGAGCAGCACCGGCAAATGGCGTTGCAATTCGCCCTTGCGGCTGCCGGGCAACAAAAGAATTTGCGACGCGCCAACATTTTTGGACTTTGGACTTTGGAGCTTAGGCTCGTTAAATCTTCCCATCATCGGATGTCCGACAAATTCCACGCGCAGCGACGGCACGCGCGCGGCATACCAATTTTTTTCGAACGGGAAAATGCTCAACAGCAAATCATAATCGCGTGCCAGTTTGTCCGCGCGCCCGGGCCGCGATGCCCAGACTTGCGGCGACACGAACTGGACGATTTTCGGATTCCATTTGGAAAACGGATTTTCGCGGACGTATTTTTTGACCGCCTGCCCGAAGCGCAGATTAAACCCGCCAAAATCCACGCCGATGACCACGTCCGGTTTGCGTTCGATGGCAAGCGCAAGCAGTTGATTGAACAGCCGCCGGAACTCAAAATATTTTTTCAGCACGTCCGTGATGCCGATGACCGAATGCTGCGTCAAATCAAAAGCCAGGTCCACGCCGGCGGCGGCCATTTTCGCGCCGCCGGCCCCAAAAAATTGCGGGGTGCGGCCGGCCGAATCCGGCGCGCGCACCAGTTGCTCACGCAACGCCGCGACAAGTTCCGCCGCCAGCAAATCGCCGCTCGCCTCGCCGGCGATGATCATGAACGTCTTCGTTTGCACGCCGAATTTTGGCGCAGACGCCGCAAGGAGTCGCTAATTATTTTTTAAATGCCGCATTGTGCCGCCCGCAAGGATGAATTTTCCAGCGGCTTCCGCCCAACTTTTTCCCCGCGTTCGTCGGCGTGATCATTCGGGCCATTTCGGCCATCACCAGAATTGTCGAGGTGATAAATCACCTTTGATGCGTTATGATGACGCCATACCAATTGAAATCTTTTCTCTCCAATAATTTTTCCGCATGGCTCGCGTGTTTTTGTTTGCTGTTGGCGCAGCCCTCGGTTTTCTCCGCAGTTTCACTCATCGACAACGGCAACGGCACGGTGACGTTGAACAACGGCATCGTGACGATGACATGCAGCAAGACGGGTGGTGACGTTTCTTATTTTGCGCTGAACACGCTGGCCAGCACCAACCTGATCAATCCCAGTCAGGACTATGGGTTGAGCCTGACGCACATCGGCAGTGGAACGAATGACTACTGGGTGGGCGTCGGCGGTGGCGGGACGGGTGCGACCTACAGCGTGGTCACGAACAATGGACAAATTGTGGACATCATGATTCGCAATCCTCTGGCGAGCGGCAACACGGCTTTGTATCCCAACGGCCTTTGGGACTGGGCGGAACATCATGTGATGCGCGCGGGCGAGGCGGGATTTTATACTTATCACGTCTGGCGACATTGGGCGAACCAGCCGGCGGCCTACTATTGGGCGGATAGTTGGCAGGGGCGATGCAGTTCGATTTTCGATACTACGACTAACGCAGACGGTTCGATCAATTACGCGTGGGATTTCTCGTCGTCGGATGTGCCGATTGGTTTAAGTATCAACACTCTTCCACCAGCACAAACCAATAACGACGGTGTGCCCGCCGAGGTGGCCGTGCTGCCTTTCAGCAGTTTTGTCACGCAGCCGACCGGTAATTATTACGAACCCGGCTGGCCGGTTTACACGCAACCGCTCGGTTTGACTTCCGACCTGCATCCCTGCACGACCAAGTATGACCAGAGCAGTTATCAGGGCGCTTCAAACACATTTCGGCCAGTATGGGGCATGGCGACGGATCAGGTTGGACTATGGAGCATTCTGGGCAGTTTTGAATTCATCAACGGCGGCCCCACCAAGCAAAAGGGAGCGGTTTCCGGCGACTACATGTATAATGATGATTTGGAAGGCCACGGCTTGGGCAGCGTTCCCAATCCCGGCGCTGCGGCTGGCGAAGTCTTCACCAAGGTGATCGGCCCGTATTTCATGTATGCCAATACTGGCACCAATCATCTGCAACTCTGGACGAACGCACAAAACGTGGCGGCGCAGATGGTTTCCAACTGGCCTTACGCCTGGATGAATGAAAGCGAGCAGGATTATCCGCGCCATCGCGGCACCGTAACGGGCACTTTGAAGGCGAAGACCGGGGAGTCCACGGCCAATGCCGTCGTCATCCTCGGTGACTATGTGGACGGCGACTGGATTTTCCAGGGCGCCACCAATTTTCTCTTTTGGACCACCAGTGACACGAATGGAAATTTTTCCATTCCCAAAGTTCGTCCGGGCAACTACCAGCTTTTTTCCTATGTGCCGGGCATCTGGGGAGAATTGCAAATTTCCAACGTCGTCGTTTTGCCCGACTCGACCAACAACCTTGGCGTCATCAACTGGAATCCGCCGCATTTGGCGCAACGCCTCTGGCGTGTCGGCACGCCGGATCATAGTTCAAAAGAATTTCATCTGGGCAACTATCCCAAACAGTTTGGCCTCTGGTGGCGTTATCTAAATGACAAAAGCACCAACGATGTGAACTTTGTCATTGGCCAGAGCGTGGAATCCAACGACTGGTATTACGCGCAATGCAGCGTAGGCCTCACGCCGCAATCTTATCCTAATCTCACCGACCACACGCAAACGAATGGCATTTATTGGTCGCCACATTGGAACGTCATTTTCAACCTGACCAACCTGCCGCCGGCCAACGTGCTGTTCACCGTTGCTTTTGCCGGGGGCAATGGCACTTATTTTTACACTTACATCAACGGTGTGAACGCGACGCCGACCATCTCCGGTGTTTCCGATCCGTATCATGGAGTGGGCACCACCAGCGGGGTGGACATTTATCGCGATGTGGTGACCGTCGGGCGCTACCAGTATTTCCAATTTTCTTATCCGACCAACCTTTTCGTAATCGGCACCAATACCTTTACCCTGACCATCCGCCAGCCCGGCGCACCCGGCAGTTGGACGGGCACTTACTATCCCGAGTTGGTGCAAGGCGGACTGATTTATGACTTTCTGCAAATGGAAACCGGCCCGCAAATCATTCTCTCTAATCCACCCGCAGCGCCGACCGGATTGAACGCCACGGCCGTTTCCGGCTGTGAAATCGATCTGTCGTGGACAAACAATGCGACAAACGCGACGAGCGTTGAAATTTTGCGTTCCACCGATAATGCAAACTTCAGCCAAATCGGCGCGGTGTTCAACACCGCCATGAATTATGCCGACACCAGTTTGCCGACCAGCACGACTTATTATTATCGCGTCGTCGCTAACAATGCCGATGGCAACTCCCCCAATTCAAACACCGCGCAAGCCTCCACCCAAGCCGCACAACCGCCGGTCACGCCGAGCAGTTTGACGGCAACCGGCGTGGCGACCAATCAAATCAATCTGACTTGGGGCGACAATTCCACCAACGAAGACGGCTTTAATCTGGAACGCTCGACCAACGGCGGCAACTACACTTCCATCGGTATCGTGACGGCGGGCATTACCAACTTCTCGGACACCGGTCTGGCTACCGGCACGACTTATTATTATCGCGTGCAGGCGTTTCGTTCCTGCTGGGGCAATTCTAGTTACTCCACGCCGGTCACGGCAGCAACACTTGCGCCCCCCGCGCCAGTTACGCCCGTCGGTCTGGTCACTATGCCGGGAAATGGAAAAATCAGTTTGAGTTGGCTCGCCGCTTATGGTGCAAGCAGTTATAATCTGAAGCGCAGCACCGCCAGTGGAAGCGAAACCAACTTGGTGAGCACGGCGGGAACAACCTACAACGACAATGGGGTTGTGAACGGCACGACCTATTATTATGTCGTCTCGGCAGTGAATGCGGGCGGCGAGGGAAATAATTCCCGCGAAGCAAGCGCCACACCGATGGCTTTTGTCAGCGCCTATTGGACGAACCTCGTGACCAGCTCGCCACAAAGCTGGGACGTGAACGCGAACTGGACTAACCTTGCCGTCTATCCAAACGCAACCGGCATCGTCGTCAATATCACCGCTAACATCGCCGCGCCACAAACGAACAACGTTGATCAAAATATCACGCTCGGCTGGTTGAATATCGGGGATGCGAACGCTTCCTCGGCCTTCATACTGATGCCGAACGGCGGCTCACTGACTTTCAATAATGGCACAAACAACAACGCCGGTTTGATCGAATTGTCCACCGGCGCTGGCGACACGATTGCCGCGCCCATCACGATCAGTAACAACCTGACCATTCTGAATAGCTCCACCACCAAGACGCTTACATTGGCGGGAACGATTTCCGGCCAAAACAATGTCACCTATGTCGGCCCCGGTTCATTTCTTCTTGCGACCAACAACACCTACGCCGGTGCGACGCTTATAAGTGGGGCAACGGTGACTTTGGCAAACTATACTGCAAACGTATCGGCCTTTGGTTCTGCGAACACGGTCACGCTGGATCAAGGCACCTTGAGTTTAAATTCCAACAACAACTCGCCGCCCGCGCCGTTTAGCAACATTTTTTATTGGAACCTGGTCGTGCCGACCAGCTCCACCGGCACGTTGAATGGCGATGGACGCTGCTATATGAACGGGACCTTGACCGGCGGCGGCACTTTGAATATTTATATTCCCTATGTGCGCATGGAACTCGACGGCAACTGGTCCGCGTTCACCGGCCAGATCAATGCCAGCGGATCGGATTTTCGTTTCAACAACACCTACGGACTGGCCAATGCCGCCCTCGCGTTGAATGGCGACTCGGCTTACTGTTTGAACGGCTCTATGACCGTCGGTGAAATCTCGGGTAATTCGACTTCCTATCTTACTGCCACGGCTTGGACGGTTGGCAGCCGCAACACCACAGCCAACTTTGCCGGAGTTATCACGGGCAACTCCATTACTAAAGTAGGCACCGGCACCTGGATTTTATCCGGTGACAACACTTACACCGGCACGACCACCATCAGCGGCGGCGCGCTGCAAATTGGTGCCGGTGGAAACTCTGGCTTGCTTGGCACAGGCAATGTGACCGACAATGCCATGCTCGTTTTCAATCGCTTTGATAGTGTGATTTGTTCCAATCTCATCAGCGGCACCGGCGGCCTTACGCAGTCGGGCAACGGCGTGGTGATTTTAACGGCGGCAAATACTTACTCCGGGGCGACCTATGTCACGGCCGGCACGCTGGCGCTGACGAATGCCGCTTCCATCGCCAATTCAACAAACGTCAATCTATCTAACGGCGGAATTTTTGATGTGGGCGGCACTACAAGCCACGCGATGACCTTGAGCAGTGGCAAAAAGATTTCCGGCGACGGACAGGTAAACGGAAATTTCACGATTGCCAGCGGCGCAACGCTCGCGCCCGGCAACAATGACCTCGGCGCATTGACTTTCAGCAATGCGCTGACGCTGAATGCCGGCAGCAAAACCTTCATCAATGTCAGTCACGACTCACAGACTAACAACGGAGTGTTTGTCGCGGGCACGTTCACTTGGGGCGGCGCGCTCATCGTCAGCAACGCGGACGATCCCTTGCAGGCGGGCGATGCGTTTCAACTATTCAGCGGGCCGGGCTTCGCCGGAAATTTCAGCAGCCTTACGCTGCCGACTTTGACGCCGGGATTGTATTGGAACACGAACACCTTCAAGACCGACGCCACGGTCCGCGTGCTGGCGGAGACGCCGCCGGTCATTGGTAGCCTGGGCATCGTGAACGGCAAGCTGGCGATGAGTGGCACCGGGGGCATGACTAACGGAGCTTATTATGTGTTGACCACGACAAATCTCGCATTACCGGTGACGAACTGGGCGCGGTTGCTGACCAACCAGTTCGATGGGAATGGTAACTTCAGTTTCACCAACATGATCAACCCCAATTCACCGCAAAGTTTTTATCTGCTGCAATTGCCATGAAGCATATCACCAAAAAAAGTTCTCTGATCTCCGGTCTCGCGTTGCTGCTGGCGCAATCATTGTTCGCAAATATTCCCGGCGGCGGCACGGGCACCGGGCCGAATGTGACGGTGACGGACAATGGCGATGGCACGGTGACGATGGCTAATGGCGTCGTATCGATTCACATTGTTAAAAGCGGCGCGTCCATCAACCAACTTTATTACACATATAACAATGGCGGCGGCGCCCAGACGCAGCAGATCATGGCCAACGGCAAGGACGGTGGGGAATTCTACTGGGAGTTCGGCGGCTGGGGCGGCAATCCGTGGGTCTATTCGCTCGTGACCAACTCGGGGAGTTATGCCGAGGTGGATCTCTATTCTGACTCGGCCACGAACGGTCTGGTGGACATTCATTTCTCGATGCTGCGCGGGTCGCCGGGCTTTTATGCGACACCTATTTTCAGCCATCGCGCGCAGGACGGCGCGATCGGCACCGGCGAGGAGCGGGACAATATTTATTTCGCGCCGTATTTCAACTGGATGAGCGTGAACGACCAGGTGCAGCGCGAGACCGGATTGAACGCCACATATACACCGTCATTTTATTCGCCTCAGGAAAATTCGCTCGTGACCTCCGGCGTGCTGCAGGGCACTTATGATGATAAATACAAATGGAGCGCGGACTTCGGGGTGGAGCGCGTTTGGGGCTGGAGCAGCGTGAGCGACCCGGCCATTGGCTTGACCGGACAAAACCTCGGCATCTGGCACGTGGTGGCCAGCTCGGAATTTTACAACGGCGGTCCGTTGAAGCCGGAATTGAACGACGCGCCGATGGTGAACATGATCAACGGCGGCCATTATTATTTCGGCAACGACAGCGGTTTTGCCCAGGGCGAAGTCTGGACGCGTGTTTCCGGGCCGTATTTCATCTATCTCAACAATGTCGCCAACACGCTCACTGATCCGGTGCAGACATCCCAAGCCTTATGGGTGGATGCCAAGGCGCAGGCGGCGGCCGAGGCGAGCGCCTGGCCTTACAGTTGGTTCAACAATGCCAACTATGCCTCGGCTGCGCAGCGCGGCACCGTGACCGGCCAGATTATTATCAATGATGTTTTTAATCCGAACGCCTCGGCCTCGAATCTTTGGGTGGGCGTGGTTCAACAGCCGGCGGTCACGATCAATAACGTCTATGATTTTCAGTTGTGGATGAAGCCTTACCAGTTTTGGGCGAAGAGCGACGCCAACGGCAACTTTGTCATTTCGAACGTCATCGCCGGCAACAACTATACGCTGTATGCCTTCGGTGCCGGTGCATCGGGAATGTTCATGTCGAAAAATCAAAACGGCGGAACTCCGGGGATCACTTATGCTTTGCCGTCGTCGCCATTCACCGTTGTGGTGGCGGGCGGAGCAACGAATAACTTAGGTGCGGTGACGTGGGCGCCGACGCGCATCGGGCCAACGGTTTTTGAAATCGGCTATCCAACTCGCAAAGGCGATAAGTTCCGGCATGGCGACGATTATTGGGTCGGCGACGTGGGGCCCAGCCCGACGGCACCCAGTCCGGTGTGGGATAAATTCTTGGAATTTCCCTTCGATTTTCCAAATGGATTGAACTATATCGTCGGCTCGAACCGCTGGAACACGGATTGGAATTATGTCCAGTCGGTCTATCCCGATTTCAACGCCAATAACATAGTTTCCAGTTCCACCGTCACATTCAATCTCGCCTCGACCCCAGCCAACGGCGCCACCGCCTCGCTGTTGATGGGCATTGCTTCGGATGATAACAGCCCAATATACGTGACGGTGAACGGGACGCTATTGAGCGGCGGTAACTGCACTGGCACGCCGCAGACTTCCCTGCCGACAAGCGGATGGTTTCCGAATAACAACATCAGCGACTCCAACATTCGCGAGGAGAATCATGGCGGCTATTCCGACGAACGGTTGACCTTTGCGGCCAGCCTGCTGCGAACGGGTAACAACACCATCAACTTCAGCTTTCGTCAGGCCGGCGGCTCCGGTTTCACGCATCACTTCATGTATGATTACATCCGACTGGAGCTGACCGGCTATGTGCCGCCCGCACCCGCAGCCGTGACGGCTTACGCCGGGAATAATTCTGTTCTGTTAAGCTGGCCGGCGGTGGCGGGCGCGACCAGTTACAACATTTTACGCTCGACTACATTCGGCAGCGGTTATCTCTCCGTCACCAATGGCATTGTCGGCCCGGTTTGCGGCAGTGGCCCCGCGAACGCAACTTTTGTGGACAACACGGCGATCAACGGCACGACTTACTATTACGTCGTCCAGTCGGTGAATCCCGTAAATGCCAGTGGCAATTCGACGCAAAGTTTGGCGGTGATTCCATCCAGCGGCATTTCCACCAATGCGCCGCCAACTCCGGCAGGACTGTCGGTCACCAGCACGAACAGCCCGGTGACTTTCACTTGGAATTCCGTGCCTAACGCGAATTTCTACACCGTCTATCGCGGCACGGTGGTCAACAAACTGGGTTATGTGCCGCTGTGGAGCATCTTGAGCGACACAACGACTAGCCCAACTTATACGGATGCTTCGGGAACTCTAGGTTGCACTTATAGCTATTATGTCACGGCCAGCAGCGCCGGCGGCACGAGTGGTAATTCTTCCGCCGTCACTGCCAAACCTGTTCCACCGCCGCCGTCGTCACCACCCGCGAACGTGCGTGTGACCGACACCATCACTGCCACGAACCAAACGACGTTCATCACGTGGTCACCGGTTAGCGGCGCGGTTGGTTATAATCTCTATCGTGCCAACAACCCTGCTGGCCCGTTTGCCTTTCCCGCTAATTTTGTGCAGAGCACGATCACCACGAACTATACCGATGGCGGATTGAACTCTAACACGCTCTATTCCTACATGGTCGTCGCGATGAATGCCGGCGGCATTTCGGGCAATTCAATCGTCGTCAGCACGCCACCGGCGGCGCCGGCCAGTTTGAACGCGTATCCAGGTGCCGAACAAATCCAATTGGTTTGGTCCGCTTCTGCCGGGGCGACCAATTATACTATTCTGCGCGGCGGCAGCAGCGGGAACGAAACGACCACGGTGGGTAACACCGCGAAAACGACCTTCACCGACATTGGTTTGGCCGATGGGACGACTTATTATTACCTCGTCATCGCGAACGGCACGGGCGGCCAGAGCCTGAATTCACCCGAAGTCAGTGCGACACCATTTGTCGGTCCGGCCGGAATTTATTGGATCAATAGTCTCACCACGGCGGCACAGAATTGGAATGTGAATTCGAACTGGAGCAACGGCACGGGTTTTCCCAACGCCACGCAGGCTGTGGCCATTGTGAATTCCGCCATCGGTGCCAACCAGACCATCAACTTGAACCAAAACATCACTCTCGGCGATTTGAGTCTGGGCGCGGCCGGCGGCAGTTTCAATCTTACAAATAGCGCGGGTTCGCTGATCTTTGCCAATCCGCCCGGCCAGGCTTCGCTCACGGAATTGTCCGCCAGCAAGGGCGATACGATTTCCGCGCCGGTCCTCTTGAACAGCGTTTTGAGTGTGAACAACGATTCGTCTAATCCTTTGACCATTGCGGGCATTGTTTCCGGAACGAACAGCGTTGTGCTGCAAGGTCCGGGCACGCTCGTGCTTGGCGGCAACAACCTGTTCGGCGGCGGCGTGGCGGTGAACGGCGGAACCTTGCAACTGAACAACGCGGCCGGCGCGGGCACCGGCTCAATTCAATTAAATGGCGGCGGCACGCTTTATGAGAATAATGTCTCCATTGGCAACGCCATCATCAACACCGGCACCAATACTTGGACCGCTTACGGATCGAGCACTTATTATCCGGGCGCAACTTTGGCCGGGAGCGGGCTGCTTTATTTGAACAGCACCGGCGCCGGCGTTTTTTCTCCCGGCGGCGACTGGAGCCAGTTCGCGGGAACCATCGCGTGGCCCGCGGGAAACAATGGGGGCTGTCGGCTCTATGGAACTCTGGGCAGCGCGAATGCGATTTGGAATCTCGGCACGGGCACGGGAAATATTTACAATCGCAACGGCGGCATCACGGTGAGTTTTGGCGCGTTGACCGGCGGACCGGGCACGCTTATTTCCGGCGCATCCGCTTCCACGGCGGTGACGACGTATTCGATTGGCGCATTGAATCTGGATTCGACTTTTTACGGACGCATCAGTGACGGGGGCGGCCCGGCCGCAATTGTCAAAGTCGGCACTGGCACTTTGACCCTGACCGGCACCAATACATATAGCGGCGGAACGACCATCAACGGCGGCATGCTGTTGGTCAACAATGTGGCGGGCAGCGGAACAGGTTCTGGCGCAGTGAGCGTGAACAATGGCGGGACACTCGGCGGCAATGGAACGATTGCGGGCGCGGTCAACGTTTATACGGGCGGCGCGCTCGCGCCGGGCAATCCGTTCGGCGCGCTGACCATCAGCAATAATCTGACGCTGGCCGCCGGCAGCACGACCTTCATACAGTTGCAATCCACGCCGACAACGAACGCCGCGGCGAAAGTCAGCGCCACCTTTACCGCCGGCGGCACATTAAATGTGACCAATGGCGGCGGGACGTATTTCGCTGCGGGGGAGAACTACCAATTATTCAGCGCCGGGACTTATGCAGGTTCATTTGCGAATCTTGTTCTGCCGCCGTTGCCCGGCAATCTGGTTTGGAACACAAATTATTTGAGAACCGCCGGCGTGCTTTCCGTGGCGGCGTATCAGCCGCCGGTCATCGGAGGCCTGACCCTGAACGGTTCCAATCTGGTCATCAGCGGCACTGGCGGCATTGCGGGCTGGACTTATTTCGTTCTGACCACCACCAATTTGACGGTTCCCCCTTGGACGCCCGTCGCCACAAACTCTTTTGATTCAAACGGAAATTTTATTTTTACGAATAACCCCAACGCCGGCGCGTCTCCGAAATTTTTCCGACTTCAATTGCAATGAATCCAATTAAAACAAACCACAAGCACGGAAAGCGGTATCCCGACGGAACTGCAAAAATTATTCCAGGCTTTTCCGGTGTGTTTACTTTGCTTTCCCGTCACGTTCAGCAACTGGCTTTTCCCGGCGCGCCCGGTTTCGGCCAATAAGCCACCGGCGGTCATGGCGGCTCGGGGATCACGTCATCACATTGGCGGACAGCGGAGCGGCCTAACATGGCGCATCCCCCATTTGAGTGATGATATGGCTACAAATTTGGGGTGTGGCGTTGCCGAACGTTCCGTGCAAATATCTTAGTAACTCAGCGACTATCGAAATTTAGGTGCTTTGCCGCCGTGGCAAAGTTCCGTTTTTAATTGACCGAACTACACTGGCTTGGCATTTGCCGGCTACGGTATAAAAGTAGGTGTAACTACATGCCGATCGGCGCAGGGTTTGACTATAAAAAATGTTATCTTTATTTAAAAGATGGATGATTTGCATGGCAATTCTCTCGCCGATGACGGGGCTGTATGCCGGCATCTTGCCCGTTAATTTGAAATGTGGTTCGTGGCAAAATCCATTGGGCATTGACGATCCTGCGCCTCGTTTAAGCTGGCAAGTCGTGACGACCAACGCCGCTGAACGCGGCCAAATTGAGAGCGCTTATCAGATACAAGCCGCCTCTTCCGTCGCACTGCTGGCGGCGAACCAGCCCGACTTGTGGGACAGTGGCAAAGTGGTTTCCGCGCAACCGTTCAATGTTCCCTATGGCGGAAGTGCCTTGACTTCGGCCCAGCAAGTATTCTGGCAGGTGCGCGTCTGGGATGTTAATGGTCAGGCCTCTGCTTGGAGTGCCGTGGCTACTTGGACCATGGGCCTGCTTAATCCAACCAACTGGCAAGGCGGATGGCTGGTGTCGCCGGGTTCTTCATATAACCTTAACAACTGTTCCTGGATTTGGTATCCAGAAGGAAACCCCACGGTATCCGCTCCGGTCGCAACCCGCTACTTCCGCAAACAATTTTCCGTCAGGTCAGATAGCGCGCTCGCTGGCGCGACGTTGCTGGTCACCGCGGATAACAGCTATACTGCTTACGTCAATGGAACACAAGTAGGGCAGGGGCAGGATTACACGACTATTGTTCCGGTTGACGTGATGGCGCAATTGGCACCGGGGGGCAACCTGCTAGCGGTTGCCGCCGCCAATTCGGGAACCTCTGGAAACCCGGCCGGGTTGTTGGGAATGCTCGTCTTGACTTATGCGGATGGCTCGCAAACCAATATCCAAATGGATGCCAGCTGGAAGGCGGCCAATACCCTGCAGACCAACTGGCAATTGTCCACCTTCAACGATGTTGCCTGGACCAACGCGCTGGTGCTGGGCGGCTATGGCATCAGTCCTTGGGGAACGGGAACCACGGTGCAGACCGGATTGCCGATGTTCCGCCGCCAGTTTACGGTGAACCCCGGCTTGCAACGCGCGCTGATTTATATCTGCGGTCTGGGGCAGTATGAACTGTCCGCCAACGGAGTCAAAGTGGGCAATGCGGTGATGAGTCCGGGCTGGAGCTTTTATAGCCAGACTTGCCTCTATGACACTTTGGATCTGACTTCCTATTTGACCAATGGCATCAATGCTCTTGGTGTGATGCTCGGCAACGGCATGTATAACGTCCAGCCCACCGCAAATTACACCAAGTTCACCGGCTCGTTTGGCCCTCCGAAATTAATTGCGCAACTATACCTTTATTACACCAACGGTGCCAGCCAGATCATCGCCACGGATGGTCAATGGTTGGTGACCAACAGTCCCATAACTTATTCTCAAGTTTATGGCGGTGAAGCCTATGACGCGCGGCTTTTACCCGCCGGCTGGAATCAAGCAGGACTCAATACTTCCAATTGGTTAACGGCAACGATTACCAATGGTCCGGGAGGAGTATTACGCGGTCAATCCTACGCGGCGCCGCCAATTATTGCCTCCCAAATATTACAACCGGTCAGGACCAACCATGTTGCCAGTAACACGACGGTCTACGACTTGGGACAAAATGCCGCTTTGATTCCCAGCCTGACCACGCACGGACTAGCCGGATCGGTGATTCAGATTGTGCCGGCAGAATTGACCAATGCCGACGGCACCATCAATCGCAGCTCGGTCGGCGGCGGCACGGCTTACTGGCAATACACGCTCGCTGGCACGGGCTCGGAAAATTGGACGTCAAAATTTTTCTATCATGGTTGTCGCTATCTTCAAGTCAGCTTAACCGCGCCGGCTGGCTCGACTCAATTGCCGGTGTTAGATTCCATTTCAGCCGTTACGATCCAGAGTGCTTCGACAAATGTCGGCAGTTTCACTTGCGCCTATGATTTATTTAACCGGGTCCGCACGCTGATTCGTTGGGCGCAGCGTAATAACTTGATCAGCATCCTGACTGACTGTCCTCACCGCGAACGGCTAGGCTGGCTGGAACAGTATAATTTACATGGGCCTTCGTTGCGTTATGAATTCGATGTCGGACAACTATTCACTAAAACCATGCAGGACATGGCGGACAGCCAAAACAATGCCGGCACGGGTTTGGTGCCGGATATTGCCCCGGAATACTCGGTCTTTGGCGGTGGTTTTCGCGACTCTCCGGAATGGGGGAGTTCTGTGATCATTGTCCCCTGGCAGCATTACTTATTTACCGGCGATGATACCTTGTTGCGGAACTATTACGCCAGCATGACTAACTATTTTGGTTATTTACAAAAACAGGCGGTCAATAATTTTCTCAATTATCCCAATGGCTTGGGCGATTGGTATGACATCGGGCCGAACGCACCGGGTTACTCGCAGGATACCCCGATTTCGCTGACGGCCGATGCCTACTATTGCCAGGATGCGCAAATTCTGGCGCAGGCAGCGGCGGAAATCGGCCTGACTAATGACGCTGCCCGTTTTGGCCTATTGGCGACCAACATCGGAGTGGCTTTTAACCGCAATTATTACTCGGCGACGAATGGCTATTATGCCACCGGTTCACAGACGGCTCAATCGCTGCCGCTGTATCTCGGAATAGTCAGCCCTACCAACCAAGCTTCCGTGACCGCGGCCCTCGTTGCCAACGTTAATTCGCTGGGTTTGACGGCGGGCGACATCGGCCATCGCTATCTGCTGCGCGCCTTGTCCGACATGGGGCGTTCAGACGTGGTTTTTAATCTTCACGGCGGCACCAATGATCCTGGTTATGGTTATATCTTAAATCAAGGTGCCACCGCGTTGACCGAGGCGTGGGATGCTAATCCAGCCGATTCGCAGGACCACTTCATGCTGGGTCATATCACCGAATGGTTCTATCATGACCTCGCGGGGATACAGTTGGATCCCGCTGCCCCCGGTTTTCAAAATGTCATTATTAAACCGGCATTTGTCGGTGGTATTACCTGGGTCAATGCCAGTTATAACTCGGTTCGCGGAACCATCGTCAGCAGCTGGTCCTTGACCAACAACATGAACTCTCTGAATGTGACTATTCCGGTCGGTTCGACGGGTTCAATTTATCTGCCAATCACGGGCAATGCTGCCACTAATCTTATCGTCAAAGAAAGCGGTGTGACTATCTGGCAAAACGGTTCCGTCGCCGGCAGCAGTTCCGGCGTCTCATTTGATCAGGTCCAAAACGTCGGCTCACAGACATATATGGTATGGACCGTAGGTTCGGGCAGTTACCAGTTTTCTTGGAATGCGGCCGCCGCTCCGACTGGTTTAAAAGCCACGGCGGCAAATGGACAGGTTTTTTTGAGTTGGAATGCCACATCCGGCGCGGCCAGCTATAATGTAAAACGCTCCTCCACCACCGGAACTGGTTATGTGATCATGGCAAGTGGCGTTACCAATACTAACTATGACGATGTATCATTGACCAATAACACGACTTATTACTATGTGGTATCCGCCGAGAGCGGCGGCAACGAAAGCCCAAACTCTTCTGAAGTGAGCGCCACGCCGGGACTGCTCGCCAACTTTGGTTTTGAAACTCCTTCCTTGGGCAGTTATCAATACAATCCCACCGGTGCAAGTTGGACTTTCACCGCCTCGTCCGGCGTCAATGGTTCCGGCATCAGCGCAAACAATAGCGGTTTTACCGCCGGAAATCCTTTTGCGCCGCAGGGCAGCCAGGTGGCGTTTTTACAGGGCGTGAGCAGTGTTTCGCAAACTATTTTGGGCCTGATTTCCGGAGCGATCTATCAGGTGACTTTTTCCGCCGCTGAGCGAAACAATATTTATGGGCAGCAGGCTGGGCAGACGTGGCAACTGCAGGTGGACGGGTCGGTCATTGGCAGTTTTGCACCGCCGGAGTCGGCGCAGAGCTATGTAAATTACTCCGCAAATTTTACCGCCGGTGCGGCCAGCAGCCACACGCTGGCTTTTGTCGGCACGGATGCGAATGGCGGTGATAATACTGTCTTCATCGACAACGTGCGGGTGGCGTTGATGCCTTCGCTTACGGTGCCGCATCTGGCCTGTCAATTCGTCGGAGGCCAGATTCAATTGACCTGGCCGCCCGACCACACCGGGTGGGAGTTGCAGATGCAGTCGAATTCAAATGGCACCGGCTTGAGCACCAATTGGATCTTGATGTTGGGATCGGCGTTGACGAATCAATTTGTCCTACCGGTCAACCTGGCCACAGGGAACGCTTTTTTTCGGATAGTTTATCCGTGAGCCGCAAATTTTTGAAGATGCCTATGGCTGTTTTTTGTCTGGGAGTCGAAGTCCTATTTTCCAGTGCCTCCCCTATTTCGGTGATGCGATGGCTACAATATCAGGTTATTTACTCACATGGATGAATTTGACAACCTCACTCATCAGCAACACCAATCATCCAATAAACACTGCAAAATTTTTGCAAATCACCTAAAACCTGCCAAAATCATGATAAACAAACAGATCGCCAGAATCGCTTGCGTAGCCAGTTCTGGTTTAATCATTGTCAGCGGCTTGAGCGCAAATGCCCAAACCGTGATTTATTCTGACACTTTTGCTGGCTCCGCTCAAAATCTGGATGGAGCTCCGACGACCGGCATTGGTGGCGTGAACGGCACTGGCAGCGGTGCACAGCCGCAATCGTCGGCCGTCGAACAGACCATTGACGGCTCGGGCAACCTGCAGTTGGTTACGCCAGCCACATCCGGCGGTGATTCAGGTTATATTCGTTTTGGCACCATTGGCAGCACTAGCACATTGTATGATTGGGCCGCCAGTCCAGGTGCCGCTGCCATCGCTTCGGCGGGAGGCATGATCATCTCGTTCAACTGGACCGCCGCCGATACGACCGCTGGCAATTGGATTTTCATCGAGGCCGGGGCCAGTCTGGCCAGCCAGACCTCCGGCGGTTATGGCTATTCTTCTCCGATTTTTAATTCCGGCAATTCCGGCGGCGTGTTCATTAAAAACAACGGCGGCGTGGGGGCATTCAACAATGGGGTTCAACAGACCAGCGGACCAGGATTCACGCCGACAAGTGTTAATCACGTGGTTACGCTCGATTATTCCTTCAATTCATTTGCTTCCGGCACGCCTGTGTCGTTGACGGCGATCGTTGATGGAACCACGGTTCAGACCGATTCATTTACTTGGCAGAACAGCTATAACTATCTCAACATCGGCACCTATCAGGAAAATGGCAATCTTATCAGTAACCTGCAAATCACCACCGTTCCTGAACCGACCACTTTGGCGATGATGGCCGGCGGTTTTGGTTTGCTCTATGCCGTTCGTCGTTTTCGTCAGTCGCGCGCGTGATGGAAAGCTTAAATACTTTGCGACGGCCCGGACATCGTCCGGGCCGTTTTGCTTTGCGATCACGTTCAAACACCTTGAAGCTTGAGGCCGGCGCGGGTTCGGTGTATTTTCCAATCTGGTTTCTCGATCAATGTCGACGCGACGCAAATTTTTTTGGCTGTTGAAGCCGTGTTTTGTTCCTTCAAAATATTTTCGGCGAAAAGGCTCGCCGTCATTTTATTTGGTTAGTCGTTCAAGTTGGGCAGTGATTTTGATGCTGATTAGCTTGATGCCGGCATTCAGCGAGATCACGCCCGTGGCAGTGGCGCTTTCCTTCATTGCTAAAAATACCAATGTCGATGATCTGGCAGAGCCAATGAAGGACTCGCTATCCGAACGCGGTTCGCATAATTTTAGCGACATGGGCTCGTGGATTTGGGACACGAATACCTTTGACCGGCAAACCGTCCGCTTTTGGAAATCATTTGAGATCCCCGCAGACGCGACCATTATGCGGGCACGGCTGCGGATCACAGCGGACAATGAATACATTCTTTATCTGGATGGACGGGAAATCGGCCGTGATGCCGAGTGGCGGCACCTTTATGAATACGACATCACATTTTTGCTGCAACCGGGCAAGCACGTTTTGGCCGTGGAAGTTTATAATAGTTCCCGGGAAGCCGGCTTTATGTTTGGCATGCGGGTCGGCTTGGCTTCGGGAAAAATAGTGGAAGTGAAGTCGGACGCAAGCTGGCTGATTGTTCCCGGGGACGTCGTGGGCTGGGAAAAAAAAACCGAGCCGATGGATGCGTGGCGACTGGCGACGGTCGAGGCTCCCTTCGGCTTGGGGCCCTGGGGCACCATGGACTACATTGATCTGGTGCCGCCCCTTCAGCCGGTGAATACGCCTTTCTGGCAAACGGGCTGGTTTGAGATCGTGTTGATTTCGATTTGTGGCGTCATCAGTCTATTCAGCTTCAGCCTTACGACCCAGGTGCTCATTCATAAAAAAGAGCAGCAATTGTTGCATCGCGAACGCGCCCGCATCGCCCGCGATATTCATGATGACATCGGCACGCGGGTAACGCAGCTCGTATTGCAAGGTGAAGTTACCCGGAGCGAATTGCCGTCCGGTTCCAAAACCCGCAAGCAGTTGGAGCGGATTTCCGAGGAGGCGCGCGAAGTGTTGCAGGCGATGGATGAAATCCTCTGGGCCATCAATCCCCGGCGCGACACGCTGCAAGAATTTGCGACGTTCGTTTGCGGCCACACCCAGGCGTTTCTAAAGCCCACATCGATCCAGTGTGTCTTAGATGTCGAGCCGGCCATGTCCGCCGTCGCTTTTGACCTGCCGTTTCGGCGAAGTCTTTTGCTGGCGGTCAAAGAGGCGCTGAATAACGCCGTCAAACATTCCGAAGCCACGGAATTATTGCTCCAGATCCGTCGCCAAGGGCTTGGGTTGACCGTGGCTGTTCAAGATAATGGCAAGGGCTTTGATCTCCGCCAGATAAAATCGGAGCGGAACGGTTTGACTAACATGAACCAGCGTTTGGAGGAGGTAGGCGGTAATTGCCGCCTAACCAGCGAACCGGGCAAAGGTTGTCGCGTTGAGTTCAACATACCCTTTGTCCAAATGCGACGCCAGCCGTGGTGGTTGAAGTGGGGATTCGGGCGGCTGACCAAATGATTTTTTGTTTGTCCCTAACTTTATAACCACATGTCTAAATCTACCAAACCCACCAATCGGGTTCAAATTTCTGCTAAGTCTCCGCTCAAGATCGCCCTCGTGGAAGACCAGCCGAAGGTGCGCGAAAGCTGGAGCCAGCTCATCAATTCTTTTCCCGATCTTTCGTGCAGTTGCATTTGTAAAACTGGCGAGGAAGCATTACGGGTGATTCCCGATTTCAAACCCGACGCGGTGCTCATGGATATTTTTCTCCCGCGCATGTCCGGGATCGAATGCACTGCGCGGCTGAAGGAATTATTGCCCGAGGTCCGGATTATAATCCTCACCGCCATGAATGACGAAGAGTTGGTTTTCATGGCGCTGGAAGCCGGTGCCGATGGTTATCTATTGAAACGCACCAAGCCGGCCGACTTGCGCACCGCCTTGTTGGATGTCTTGAGTGGCGGCGCGCCGATGACCAGTGAAATTGCTCGTCGCGTTGTGGAATCTTTCCGGCTCAAGGCCAAGAGTCGCGATGCGTCCTTGCGCTTGTCGGCGCGGGAAGAACAAATTTTACTGCTATTGGCCAAGGGGCATTCCAATAAGATGATCGCCAGCCATCTCGAGATCAGCGTGGATACCGTGTGCCACCATCTCAAACATGTCTTCGAAAAAATGCACGTCAGTTCCCGCACCGAAGCTGTCGTGCGTTACATGGCTTCCAAAGGCCCCAGCGCCGGTTAAAAAACCCGCGCTCGAAATTTCGGACGGAGCCGTTTCACCATCCCCTGTTTGGGTGATATGATGGCTACTTGCTCTGGCTATTTACGGCTGCAATCATATAGGCGATGTTGCCATTATCGCCGTCGGCCAGTCTATAAATCATTGTGGTTCGACGTGTCGGAACTCATTAACAACGCTATGAAAATTAAAGCTGCCACGCAGTTGACTACCATGAAACCCGGCATTTTATTAACGCTCACCCGGTTTGCCAGCCTTTTGCTCGTCATGGCGGTGAGTGCCGGCACGGCGGTCCAGGCACAGACGCTTGCCTTGCAATTGAAGGCAGCCAACTATAATCCGACCAACGGCCTTTGGACGGCAACAGTCGGACCTAACGCCCAAGCGACGAGCACGCTACCGACGCTGCTTACCAATGCCAGCCCGAATGGCTCTTCGGCGGTCGTTTTCACCGGCGCAAACCCGATGCAGTTGGCGTCGTCCATCGATGGCAGCAGTGGATATACTGTGTTTGCGTATGTCAAGCAGCCTAGTTATGTGGCGAACACTGCCTATGCACTTTTAGGTGGCGGTTCTGGTTCTTTCGAATATCGCCTTTATAATGGCAAGCAGGATGCCCTGCGGCAGCAGCAGGCCGATCTCGGTTCCGAAACCACCGTTTTGACCACGAATGTTTTCAATCTCATTGACGCGACGGTGTCCAGTTCGGGCGGGGCTTTTCGCCTCAACGGAGTTGCGGATGGAACCACCAGTGGCAGTGCTTTTAGCCCTGCGGTTAGTGCCATCGGGGCGAGGTCTTCAACCGGCGGCGAAAACTTCAGCGGTTACATTTGCGAAATTGACATTTACACGGGCGTTTTGAACTCCTCGCAGATCAGTGCCGTCGAGGCGGCTTTAACGGCTTCCTATGTCACCGTCGGCCCGGCTTTGGTCATTGGTTTGGCCTCTGTTAGTCCGACCAACAATGTTTATGCCGGCACTCCTGTCACACTTTCCGCAGCGGTTTCTGGGGCCACTAATACGACGACTTTTCGATGGCAGACGGACAGTGGCAGTGGCGGTGCCAGTTTTGCAAATATCGGCGGCGCCACCAGCACCAACTACGTGCTGAATACCAGCAGTCTTCTGGGAACTTACGAATATCAATTGATCGGCACCCCAGCGAGCGGAAGCTCGGTGACCAGCGCGCCGGTTAGTTTGACGGTGCAGGCCGCCAGCGCCCCAACGCTCGTGACTGATACCACAGCCAACCCCGGCACGGCTTCAGTCGCGGGAAATGAAACCTTCTCGGCTGCTTTTGTGGGAACTTTGCCAATTAGCTATCAATGGCAGGTCAGCCCCAATTCGGACGGTAGTGGAGCGATCAACATAGTCGGGGCTACCAATACCACCTTAGTGCTCAACAATCTTCAACTGACTAACTCCGGATATTATTACGGCCTGCGCGCAACGAATACAGTCGCACCGTATTTCGCCAACAGTAGTTGGACGCAGTTGACCGTGCAGCCTTTGACGCCTTTGGTGCAGCTTATCGCGACCAATTATGATGGCAGCAGCGTTTGGACCGATTCCAGTGGCAATGGCAACAACGCCACTTATGCCGGGTCGACCCCGCCGACCGTGGCTTCCTTTGTGACCCCTAACGGCGGTTCGGCGGTGAACATTGCTCCCGGCAACAACCAAAGCTTTCTCCTGGCATCGTCGCTTGACCCGAGTAGCGGTTACACTGTCTTCGCCTATCTGTTGCCGACCAATAAAACAAGTCCGCAGGCTATCACCGGCGGATCGTCTTCCGGAGCTTTGGAATACTCGATTAAAAATCTCAAACAGCATTACACGGTGGAATATGTTGCCGATATCGCCGACGGATCCACGAATGTTTCCACCAACAGTTTCAGCTT